>Ga0114934_10000491_pt1 | contig 25202 bp, 24 predicted proteins | sample 4SBtaG_2_FD_99695 | JGI IMG/M metagenome (GOLD analysis project Ga0114934, IMG submission 99695) | Deep subsurface microbial communities from Kolumbo volcano to uncover new lineages of life (NeLLi) - 4SBTROV10_white metaG | ecosystem: Environmental > Aquatic > Marine > Volcanic ...
AATATGTTGTCAATAACATTTTTTTCGGGAACTTTTAATAAACAAAAGACATACCTCGAGATATAAGCGGTGATAATACAATGTTTTCTTTCTTTTAGCAATGTATTAAAGCCAACAATTAAATTCAAAAAAATTAAACATGAAATATGTATAAACGAATTAAACATGAAGGTAATACAATGTATTAAGCCAACAATTAAATTCAAAAAAAATTAAACACGAAACATGTATAAACATGAATAACATAATATCTTTTTACCGGAGCATTTTTCTGTGTGCCTTCACCGTGATTTTTTTTATATGGTTAAGTTCCATATGAATCTGTTGTAAACTTTAAAAGTATCACCTTTTAACCATCACAGCCAACGTAACCATGATGGCTCTCAGAGCCGGTATTATTCATTCGAGACCAATTTTAGAAAGTATAAATACTATTTAGAAATGGCCTTATAGACATGTCCGCATTGTTTTAAATCTTATTTGAAAGACATGTCTTGAGGTCGTTCTCGATTATCATCACCATCTCCAGATTTATCCCTAACGCTATCCTTAATCGCCGTTAGATAATGTAATGTATCCGACCAAATATTATGGTTTTTAATATTATTTTCAAGATTACTTTTTGCTTACTACATGCATTATTTTATATAACACATGTCAAATATTGCAGTCCTCTAAATTTTTAAAGTGGAACATCAAGAGTCCTGGAACCCATATCCACTATGTTTGTTTCTTGAAAACAATGGAAGCAGAGGAGGGAATCGAACCCCCTACTTCTAGGTTATGAGCCTAGCCATCTACCAATGATATACTCTGCATTTATTTATGACACGCATTATACAGTAAAGTTCATTACATGTCAAGATTTATTTTTTAATTGTTCATTTTCAAATTCATAATATGCAACGACACTAGCAAAAGGCCAAGCAATAATAAATGTTAAGTAAATACTAATTGCAATAAAAAGATTTTTTAAGTTTGAAAGTTTTGTGTATTTATTTTGTGCTACAATACTTATCCAAAAACCTAACAACACTCCAATAGTTATATATATGAATGTAAATATTACGATTAACATGTACTCGTCCTAATTATCGTGTTTGCTGTTTCTTAATAGAAAATAATTAAAGTCGTCACTTACATTATGATATTTATTAAATGCTATTGGAATAGAAATAATCCAGAAAAACATGTTTAACATATAAGCTAGGATTTTTTTCTTCATTCCACTATTTCTTAAGCTTTGTTGTTCATAACAAAAAGCTCCCCAAATTAAACCAACAATTACATAAATTATTAATAATAATACTTTAATAGCAATTATACTTGCTGTTGTCATGTTGTTTATCCATTTTTATACCATCCAGTACCTTTTAAAATAAAATTACCCTGTTGAATCACACGTTTAAATAATCCCATAACGTTACATTTGGGACATCTATCAATCGGATCATCCGTCATTTTTTGTTTAATTTCTTCGGTATGTTCACAAAGATCACATTTATACACATATGTAGTCATAATTACTTCTCAAATTGATGTAAATTTACTTCTTAATTGAATATAAATTGATATAGGCCAGAATATAAAATTACAAAAAAACAGGAATATATCATATGTAATATTCGACTCTGATGTTGTTCCCATTTTTTGAAACATTTTATATATTGTCCATAAAAGACCTATTACTATATAAATTATCAAATACATAATAACATATTTATAAGTTTTTTTGTATATTTTCTTTCATTATTTTAATATTGGCGATATTATATAACATTGTCCCAGCTATTGCAATCCAAAATATTAATGATGTTACTATTATTATTAAAATAATCTTTTTCATATTAATCTCTTATCACTACCATGTATGTGGGCAGGCTGGTATATTTATCCCCTGACAACTTCTAAAATATCAATAACGTTTTTATCAACCATTTTAAGTTTATTAATTCTATCTCTAGCATTTTTACAATATTCTTCTGAAATATCGAATCCTATATAATTTCTAAATGTTTCTTTCGCCATAAAAGGTGTTGTCCCACTTCCACACATTGGATCAAAAACTAAATCACCTTCATTACTCCATGTCAAAATATTATCTTTTGCTAATTTTTCAGGAAAAACCGCAGGATGACCTGTTTTTTTATTAAAACTTGTAGTATATTTCCATATATTATTTCTGGGAGAAGTGTTAGGAACTGGTGGAACTTTGCCATCAAATGAACTTACCCCTGCCCATTTATTAATTTTATCACATAAAAGATTAGCAGTTTTTGGCACACCTTTACTAAAAATAAACATGTATTCAAATATTTGTGAATATCTATTTCCGGTTCGTTTAGCAGGAAATGCAGGACTATTTTTTTCATATATCATGGTATCATGAATATTAAATCCTATTTCTTGAAAATATAATGCCTGACGAAAACTACTACCGCTTTCACTATTGTTTATAACAGCATCACCAACAACCCATACTACTACACCACCCGGTGCAGTAATATTAAATAAACCATCAATTACTGCTTTGTAGTCAAATTCGTAACCATTGTACTCGCGTAAATTATCATAAGGTGGAGATGTTACAGTTAAATCTACTAAAACATCCATATTTTTCATTAAATCTACTGCATTACCATGATATATGGTATTAATATTCATGTTATCCATCCTTCGTGTATAGGTGATTCAAATTCGTCAATTCCAAAACATATTTTTATGGGATTTGAAAAATCTTTAGTTTCTTCTTGTAATTCTTTGAATTTATTTATGATAAATAACCTCATACCATCACCATTGAATGGACCTAAAAAAACCAACACACCTTTTGATACACCATTACCAGAAAACTCTAATACATCACTAAAGTTTTCATTTACATTTTTTGTTGTTATATCCTTCAAGGTAGAATATGTTCCTTCTAATTTTTCATCTACTGTTCCACTGGTCATTTGTCTTTTGATTTCTATGACTACATTATTATATGTTAATGCATCAACATTAACTCGTTTTTTAAAAAACCCAAATTTACCCACTAAATCTTTTTGTGGCATGTATTTAATATTATGATTAGCAAGACTTTCATATATTAAGTGTTCACCACATTTGCCTGATTCATTCGCGTTATTTGCTTTTTTGTTCATATATCATGTCTTTTAAAATTGATTGTGGTTGAATTTCTTCAGGTTTAATATTAAGACCCGGTTTTTCATTAAGTACGATTTTTGGTTTTTTTCCATTAGTACGGGGAATAATTTCAGTCGTCCATGTTGATTGATTGAATTTTTTTAGACACATCAAATTAAGATTTTTGAAAACCATTATTTGCCATGGATCTAAATTTTTTTCATTTAATTTAAAGAAAAACAATAAATCCGACCAGTCACAAAGATTTATATATGGTAAACCTTTACATAAAATATTTTTTATTTTTTCAGGTAATTGCATGTTTTTACAAAATTTTATTTAGATAGTAATACTATAGCAAATTTTGTGTTACATGTCAAATTACATTTGAGATATCCAGAAAGAGTCTGTTAGATCATAAATTCCCGTTGACTTTTTAGCACCGGTAGCTTCAAATGCTTTTAATACATCTGCTGGCAAGGCATTTTTCATTTTTTCTTTATCAGCTTTTCCATCGCCCGTAGCTTTTAATTTACATGCACGGGGTGTAATTATTGTTGGTGTAACATAATCAGCTTGTATTATTTTACAAAATATAACTGCTTGTAAGCCAGCCAAATCTCTAGTACTATTGGAATTCGTCATGCCAAATGGCAAACCTTCTATGATAATTTTATTAGGTTTATATTGGGTTATTATTGTTACAATTTCATGGGCAATAAATTCCATTCTATGAAATTTTGTTTCGAAGTCATCTTTATTTGTCTTTAGATGTTTATAAAATATTAATTTTTTATTTTCGTCAGTTATTACTATACCTGTAATTCCTAAAGCTTGATCTATTCCCATGTTTAACATGAAAGTATTTAGGTTTTATTTTGTTATGTGTTCCATTTTTTGTTAAATTCTAATTTACATTCCCACCTTGGTTTACCAATAATTATATTAATTTTTTGTTTACATTGTGTAGGTAACCATTTTGATTTTCCTATAAGTGGATATTTGACCAATTTTTCTGTTTTCATTTTTGTAAATGGTAATGTTATTTGTAACATTCGTATCATAGTAAATTCGTCAGATTTCACTAATGAAAGTAAAATCCATGCATTTTCCGTACTTTTTTGACCTAAATCTCTAATATCTTTATGAAAAAGTTTCATTTTTGTAAAATTTTTGATAATAATTCACGTAATCCAAATCTCCATCGTGGTTTTTTATGGAACAAATAGTAATGAGCATCGCTGGTTTCATGCCCTAATGTGTTAATTTGTTCCATTTCTTCATATTTAAATTCTTTTTGAATTTTTCTAACTAATGCTTTTAGTAGTGTTTCGTGTCGTCGTTTACCCATTCCTGAATGGTGACTATTACCCGAAATTGTGAAAGATATAAGATTAGGTTTATTTTTAATAATATATTGTCGCAACTTGTTGATTACTGTGGACATAACTTCAAGTCCATGTTTGGATGTCCGTTTACCATAGTAATTTTTATTTAATATAAATCTTATATCAGCACCATCAACTTGTATTTCTTGTTCATTTGTATCTTTTAATGCTGTATACTTAACAGGATCGATGTAATTGACTGTATCTTTAATGTAAATTTTATATTCATCACCGCCACTATCAGAAAATTGACTAACTTGTGTTTTTTCACCTTTTTGTGTGTCTTCTATATCAGGCAAGTCTTCTGTATCACGTGGTCTGTCAAATAATTCTTTAATAAACATGTTAATCCTTTATTACGATTTCTTTTTCAAAATAAATTCCATTTAAGAAGTCCATTTTTTTACTAAAGTCCGCCGGTGTATATTCATTTGATGGTTTAGATTCTGACAAAATCCCCATTCTTTGATATGCTTCAGATAACATTTCGCTACAAAATAGGCTTGTTAAATCTTCTTCGTTATCACCTAACCATCCATCATATGCAGATTTAATAAGTTCAATAGTACTTTCTTCATAATGTTTATCTTTAGATTCTGCTCTGAAATCTCTTAATTTTTCTTCTGTTTCTCTGGTTGGTGTATAATGTAGTTTTCTTAATGCTACGCCACCATCATAAGATAATACTCTATCTCTAAGAAGTGTCATTTGAACACCTTTTTTCAATTTACCAGACTCTATATCTTTCTTGTCGCCAAGTTGTGTAGATTCCCATAAAACATTCATATCCCACTCTTTTATATATACAACCATCCCTAGATGTGACCATTTGCTGCGTGTAAAAAATTTTATTGCTTCACTTATAGCACCTTTTCCAGAGAACAAAATTATATCACCGGTTTTTAATTCATCCCTAATATCATCATATTTATTCATCGCTGACATGCAAACCTCCTGTTTGGATTATGATTCAATATAAATACTTATTTATTAGTAATACTGATAAATATTAAAAATATAAAGGAATAATATGTCAACATTTGATAGTTTTGCAGATGCACCCAACCAAATAAGAACCGAAGGACAAGAAATAACCATTCGGTTTGATAGAACTGGTCCTAATACAGGTAGGATTTCTTGGAATATACCTACGCCCGCACAAGGTTGTTCTGCTGATACACAAGCATATAATGGTATTGTAATAACATTAGATAATAAAAATGTTTCTTTAGAGACAAATCCTTCAAATGGAACTGTCTATATACCAGACCCAACCGGCGATAGAGATTTACATGCAGGTGATTCTATAAGTACAGCATTGGTTATTGGTGCCTTTTATGATGATAAAGAAACTACTATATTAGATATTACTGGACTAAATCCTAATACGCCATATTATATATCAGGATATGCAGTTGATGATCAATTTCGTTATCATACAGAAGGTGTACATGCATATAGCCTCGATTATGGTACTTTAAAAACACCAGATTCCGCAGGATCACAACTTATTTGTTTTAATAATGGCGATGGGGTTTTAGGAACTGATGCAACAGGTTTAGTTGCTGGTTTTGTTTATGAATTCGATATTTGTATAGATGGTGAATGTTATAAGGTTGTTTTAAACGGTACTGACGCCGCAACATATGATGACCTTATAGAAGCTATCAATAATGCATTTGAACGCCTGTCAGGGGCTTTAGAAAGCCCTGTACCACCAAATACTGGAGGGTATTGGTGGGATAATGATAACCAAAAATTATTTTTATGGAATGGTTCACAACATGTCGAAGTACCTGTTATTGTCGAACTAACCGATCCAACAATTCCCGCAATTGGTGATTATTGGTATCAACCCGTAACACAAGTATTATCTATATGGATGGGGTCACCCGGTGGATGGGTCATTGTTCCTAATGTAATTAGATTTTGTAAGGATCCACTTAAACCTGCATGTGATGATTATTGGTATCAACCTGGTTCACCATCTATGGCATTTATGTGGAATGGTAGTGTTTGGTGTCCATTAAACCTTTTTGACCAAGAAAATGATCCTGCTATTGCTGTACCACCTATTTGTGGTTCATACTGGTATAATCCAAATACGGGTATTGTAAGTTGTTGGAATGTAGAAAATTGTATATGGGTAGATGCTACTAATGATGTAGTTTTTTGGCCTACAGATCCTAATAATTTACCACAAGGTACATATTGGTATGATACTGACGATAGTAATTTATATATTAGAAAGTTAACTGGTTCACCACCAACATTGCCTTTAGAATGGATATTGATACCAGAATCTAATATTTCATCTGATCCATGTGTTCCACCATTAATAATTTCTCCTACGGAACCTTCACCTACTTTAGCACACATGTTATGGTTTGATACTACTAATGAAAAATTATTTCAGCGTGATATTACTAATACAATTTGGGTAGAATTGCCAGTATTACTATTTGATAGAGATCCAACAATTCGTGAATCTTGTGATTATTGGTGGGATTCTGATAGTCCTAATGATCTTTATACATGGTCTGTAAATAATAATATATGGGTTTTAGTAGCTTCTTTTATTCAAAGCCCTATAGACCCTGCACTAGATCCCATATTAACCGAAGCTGCATGGTATAAACCATCTACAATGGAATTGCGTATTTGGACTGGAACCGGATGGGAGTTAGTTAAATTTATTAATCATCCAACCGATCCTACTATTGTTGCTGTGGGTGATATATGGTTTGATGATACTAATAATACATGGTATGAATGGTCAGGTAGTGCATGGGTAGTATTTAACCCAGTGGATTCAGTAACAGATCCAACAATGTTACCTTTAAACTCACTCTGGTACGATACAACAAATAATTTATTATTTACATGGAATGGTGTTTCATGGTTGCCAGTAGCTTTTTCAACTGTACCATTTACACCAATAAAAGGTGAATTGTGGTATGACAGTATTAATAATAATTTAATGATGTGGAATGGTACTGCATGGGTAATTGCAATACCACTTGCTATGGCAGAATTGAATGCAGATGGGCATATAGTAATTACTAGTTCAACAGTAGGAAGTTTTTCTGATATTGATTTGTTATCAAGAACATGTACAGAATCATTAAAATCACCATTTTGGCAAGATACACCATTAAACGGAATTATTCAAACTAGAGTTGAGGGTATTGATGGAAATGAAGGGGAACCTTCATATGCACAGGTTGGTGTCGGTGACGATGGAACGCCAGATGAAAGACGTGAGTTAGCTGATAGTATACGTGCACAATTAGGATATCCTGTTGTACAAGTAGAATTAACTAAATATCAAATGGACACTGCAATAACTGGTGGTTTGGAAGAATTGCGTCGTCGTAGTTCTATTGGTTTCCGTCGTGGATTTGCTGTATTGAATATAAAACCGGGCATCCAGCGATACGAGTTGACTAATAAAAGCATGGAATACAATCAAATTGGTGCTATCAGTGGTTTAACTAGACTTTCATCTGCGTTTTTAACATCAGCACATGGATCAGGTATTTTTGGACAAGTTGTATTACAACACTTATACAATATGGGTACATTTGATCTTTTGTCATTTCACATGGTGAATGAGTACACAGCGCAGTTAGAACATTTATTTGCTAGTAGATTAGCATTCAATTTTAATGAAACCAGTAGGGTATTGACTATTCATAGTGTATTTTCGCAAGCAGAAACTATATTGATGGATGTTGCATTAGAAAGAACAGAGCAAGATTTATTAAATGATCGTTATGCCAAAGTTTGGATTGAGCAATGGGCTTTAAGTGAATGTAGATTGATGTTATCACATATCCGTGGTAAATATGCATCTTTGCCCGGTGCAGGTGGTGGCGTAGCCTTAGATGCAGCCGAATTGGGTGCTAGGGCAGATGCCGAAAAAGAACGTCTGTATTCGGAATTAGATGATTATGTAGTTAATAATGTGGAAGAATGGGGAATAGGTGCTGAATTCACTTGGGGTTGATGCCATTCCCATACTGAATTACCACAATCATATACTCTTAACCAATTATTATTTAACATGTTTTTATGTGCAGATAATAAAGGATTAAAATCATCCAAAAACATATGTTGTTTATGTTTTTGTGCTTGATATCTACTTTTTATTATTGAATTTTTTACATAAATAAAATTGGGTGGTGATGTTCTGATTTTTTTAAAATTTAATTTTTCGTATATAGTCCCCGTACCATATTGTAAATCACAATAAGAAATAATTGATGTTGGCATATATTTTTTTAAAAAATATATGAATAATTTACTGGCACCACCAATCACATTAGTATTTAATTCTGAAGAGAATCGTAATAATTCATATTCATAATCAGATTTGAATCTAGGTGTACCAAAAGTCATTACTAAAACTAAATTATCATTATAAAAGAGACCTATTCGTATTTTAGATACACTATTTCCTTGTAAATGTGTTCTGTTTAAAAATAGTTTACTTTCTTTATATGATATTTCTTTTATATTACATTTTCTTGCAAATATTTTAGTATTTTTACCCAACATTGATTTTAATCGGGATTTAACTATGTTTGTTTTAAATGTCCATTCATGTTCAAAAATATGTATTAATTGAATATCTTGTTCATGACATAATAAAGTTTTGTCAATATGATATGATTTTTCTTTAAACAATTCAGAGTGCCAATATAAACCGTTGTATTCAATAGCAATTTTTTTATTAGGCAAATATATATCTATCTCTTTTGGTGGTATTATAGTTTTTGTATTTGTTAGAATATTAGATTCTATTCCTTTAATAAATTCATTGATTTCTTTTTCAGCAAAAGAATAACTATAATAATGTGCTTTTATATTATGCTTTTTTAAATATGTTACTGCTGTTGACGGTGCAATTTTTAAATCATATGCAATTTGTGTTAAGGATTTTTGTTTTGTTATATGTTCATTATACATCCATTTTTTATCATTTAGAAATGACATAATGGATAACATATGTTTTTGGTTTTCGCATTCAACACCATATCGCTCAATGTTGGTTTGTTTGATTTTATCTTGACATTCTTTGGTTTTGGAATAACTGTCAACACCATATCGTTCAATGCTAGTTTGTTTGATTTTATCTTGGCATTCTTTGTTTTTTGAATAATGATTTATGCCATATCGCTCAATGTTGGTTTGTTTGATTTTATCTTGACATTCTTTGGTTTTGGAATAATTGTCAACACCATATCGTTCAATGTTAGTTTGTTTGACTTTATCTTTTATATCTTTTGATTTAAATACATTATCAACACCATATCGTTCAATGCTAGTTTGTTTGACTTTATCTTTAAATTTTTTGGTTTTGGAAAAACTATCAACGCCATATCGTTCGAGATTTGTTTTTCTTGTTTTATCTTTAAATTTTTTGGTTTTGGAAAAACTATCAACGCCATATCGTTCGAGATTTGTTTTTCTTGCTTTTTTTTGTGCTACAGAATTATGTGAACATGCATTACATAGCTGGGCATAATTGTTTTTATATGTGTTAAATTTTATATATGTAGTACATTGTTTGCAAGTAATTTTTGTATTAATATCATTGATAACACAAAATATTCGTTCTTTTATTTTAGCATTTTCGTTTAAAAATGTTGTACAATTTATTATTTTATTTATTTTTTCGTGATTAATTTTGGTTTGTAAATAAATGTTTAATCGTGGTGAAGATGATATCTCTAATGCTATATTTTTTGTTTCTGTAGAATACATTGTTTTTTTAGACAAAATCATGTTCCCAAATAGTAATTAAATTATAACCTAATTTTTTTATGATTTGTTCACGTTTCATTGTTTTTATATATAAACTACCGGCAGATTCATCAGAAAATGGATGACATTGTTCATTTTCGTTAAATAATTTTAAATTTCCGTGAAATTTATCACCGTAAAACTCATAAATTGTATTATTGGCTTCACAATATCCATCAGCTTTGTATTTTGTTCCTGGTATTGAATATTCACCATCATTCTCTGCATGTTGAATGAATATTCCTTCAGTATTCATTATTGAGTCCAACCAAGATATTGCCTTTTGTGAATAGTGTGGTGTATTAAAACATTGGGGACATCCATTTCTATCACATGTATGTGATTTGGGTCGCTGAAAGAATTCTCCATGTATTGGGCATATAATTTTTATTTTTTTACAGGAATGTGTATATTGGACTGGATATGTGTATTTTTCACCATGTATTAAACATGCATCATTTAAAAATTGGTCATGTGTTTTTGTTATTTTAGCAATTTCTATTTTACATTTTGAACAGCCTTTTCCTGACAAATGACTACCAGGGTTTTGTTTAAATTCTCCATGTATTGGACATGTAATTCTAATAGACGTTATAGAATTCACATATTTATCAGGATAATCATATTTGTTATTATGAACAGTATTAGCTTTATTAATAAATTCTTTTGTTGTTAATTTTTTTGATTTATTACATTTAGGACATCCACTTTTTCCTAAGTGTGAACTGGAACGTTGAAAGAATTCACCGTGTTTTGGGCATATAATTCTTATTTTATCTTTGTTACAAATGTACTCATCGGGATAATCATATTTGTTATTATGGGCTTTATTTGCTTTATTAATAAATTCCTTTGTTGTTAATGTTTTTGTTTTATTGCAGTTTTTACAACCTCTTCCAGATGTATGACCATTAGGACTTTGATAAAATTCACCATGTATAGGGCAAATTATTCTAATGGGTGTTATAGCATTCACATATTCATCAGGATAAGTGTACTTATCACCATGTATATTTTTACATTTTTCAAGAAATTCAGTATTTGTTAGTTTTTTAGACATTTTTTCACTCTCACTTAATAGTATATACTGAAATTTATATAATGTCAATATATTATAAATAAGTATATGAAACTTTATGAACTAGATACTAATCGCACAATTGCTAATCGGAATATGACTCCTGGTGAAAATAGGGATTCAGAAATACAGTTACCTAGTGAATTTTGCCGTGATAGAACATGGTGTGAAAAAGGTTCAAAAGGTAAAAAAATCCGCAAAGATGAATCTAAAATTGGTAGACCTATAAGAAAGGGGCGTATTTGATGAGCACAAAAGAAGTTTGCGAGGGAACGTATGTACCCGGTGATTTGCCAGCTAATAATACGCCTACTAATCCATTAGACCCTAATTGCACCGTACAACCTGTAACAAGTTTGCCTGGCCCGACTTCTTGTCCTACGCCCTCTACTTCAACGTGTAGTGATTTTCAATTAACAAAATTTGATGATACATGTTTTATTAATGGGGTAATTGAAGAGCATTTAAATATTGGTGCGGCAGACATGTTGGTATATAAGTTATTAGGCGTACATGAACAAGGCGAGTTAATTGATTTAGTTGGGAATGGCAATCCTATTTCTAGTGGAGCGGCAATAAATTTCCCTGCGAAGAATGCTTTTACTACATTTGTTACTGAATGGAGAACTTTACAAAAGGGACAAGGAATTATAGATTCTGGATACATTGGATATGATTTTGGTTCGATAAAGTTACCTAATGGTCGCGAACGTTATGGGGTTGATACATCAGTTAACAATAGTATTTCTACTATTAAAATTAAGCAGGGAAACAATTCACAGAACCGCGTAACGCGTGCAAGAATAGAGAGATCATTTGATGGTTTTAAATGGTTTGGTGCCGCTGTAATTGAATTGCCAGATGATAATTGTTTAAATACGATTCATTTTCGTGCTTCTGTAGCTAATCGATATTGGAGAATACGTCCAATAGCATTTAATGGTAGTTCTAATGATTACTGGGCAGTACAAGCCTTAGAAATGATGGATTATTCATTAACACAGTTAAATAATATAGAAGATCATATATGGTTAGAAAATCGCAATCGAGATTATTCTGAAGAGGCTGTTTTATTAAAAGGGACTTATGATTTGTTAGATTCTACAACTGATTTGAGTCGATTTGGTATTGAATTACCTAATCAACAAATGTATATTCAAATGTCGTTTAGTGCAATGGTTGCTGGTTTAGGACGCCCAGTGGTTATTGGTGATATTTTTGAAGTTCCTAGTGAAACTCAATATAATAGTAAATTAGAGCCTATTAAAAAGTATATGGAAATAACAGACGTGGGCTGGAGTACAGAGGGATTTACACCCGGATGGATTCCGACAATTTTGAGATTAGTTGCAATGCCTATGTTGGGAACACCTGAAACGGCTGACATATTTGGTGGTTTAGAAGAGACGCCTGATGAATCTGGTTTAGTAAAATATGGTTTGTTAGATTTAGATGGTATTCGTGGTGAACAACCACAAGTACAAGATTTATCTGAAACTACACATGCAATACAGTCAGAAGCTATAACTAATACTCCTGAATTGGGATCTGATATGGCCGATATACAGGAGTTTGATCAACATCAACGTGATGTGGTAAAAGAACAAACTGGAGCTAATTTGGGCATAATAAGTTCTAACAAAAATCAATTATATGTAGAAGACGCTCTACCTCCGAACCACTTACCTTACACAGAAGCAGATGAATTCCCTGATTTACCTAAAAATGGTGATTATCATAGGCTTACATATAATCAAGTAGGTACTAATATAGCACCACGATTGTTTAGATGGTCAAATGCTAAAGATAGATGGATATGGATAGAAACAGATTTGAGGAAGGCACATAATGAGCAAAAGCCTATATTAAGTGAATTTTTGGCTAGTTCTAATAGAGTTTCATCAGAAAAAGTAGGCAAAAAGTAGTTTTTATGTTATAATTATTTACATGTTTTTAGAAACAGAATTACGATTGATTGGTGTTATCACAAAATCTGGAAGACTTAGCAAAAATGCCAAAAAAATATTAAGAAAAAATCCGGTGCTGAATGATTATATTTTGTGTAATTCACCACAACATGCAGATTCTTTAAAAGAACAAATTTTTTGTATTATTAATAATATAAAAAGTCAACCTATTTGTGACAGTATTAAATGTACAAACACTATAAAATTTAATGAACGATTAAGAAAATATAGTTTATGTTGTTCTGTTTCATGTATAGGATTCTCTAAAAGTGTGGAACAAAAAAGAAAAACCACATGTAAAAATAATTATGGTGTTGATGTACCATTAAAATCTAAAAAAATTAGAGATAAGGTGAAAACTACCAATTTAGAGAGATATGGGGTCGAACATGTATTGCAATCAAAAGAAGTTAAAGATAAAATCAAAAAAACTAATTTAGAGAGATATGGTGTTGATAATACATTTAAATCTAAAAAAATTAGAGATAAGGTAAAGCTGACCAACTTAGAAAAATACGGCGTTGATAATCCATTAAAATCGACAGAGATACGTGAAAAATCTAAACAAACCAATTTGAAAAGATATGGTGTCGAAATTCCTTCACAATCAAAAGAAGTTAAAGAAAAATCTAAACAAACCAATTTAGAAAGATATGGTGTTGATAGTTATACGATGTCAGATGACTTTAAAGAAAAATCTAAACAAACCAATTTAGAAAGATATGGCGTTTATAGTTATTCGATGTCAGATGACTTCAAAGAAAAATCTAAACAAACCAATTTAGAAAGATATGGCGTCGAATATGTATTTCAATCAAAAGAAGTTAAAGATAAAATCAAAAAAACCAACTTAGACAAGTATGGTGTCGAAAATGTATTTCAATCAGAAGAAATTAGAGCAAAGGTAAAACAAACCAACTTAGATAAATATGGTGTTGATAATACATTTAAATCGACAGAAATTAAAGATAAAATAAAACAAATCAACTTAGAAAGATATGGTGTTGATAGTTATATGATGTCAGATGACTTCAAAGAAAAATCTAAACAAACCAATTTAGAAAGATATGGCGTTTATAGTTATTCCCAAAAACATATACCAGAAGATGTATTAAATAAAATGGAGAATGATAAATGGTTATATATTAAACATGTTTTAGAAAAAAGAAATTTATTAAATATATCACAGATTTTAGGAATTTCTGATACTACGGTAAAGCGGCATTTAGTTATACATGATATACCACAATTTTATTATAGTTATTCTAATGGCGAACGTGAAGTAGCACAATTTTTAATAGATGCAGGGGTTTATATTTCGCGAAATGATAGAACAATAATAAAGCCATTAGAGTTAGATATAGTAATTCCTGACAAAAAAATAGCTATAGAATATTGTGGTTTATATTGGCATTCTGAATTTTTCAAAGATAAAACATATCATTTTAATAAAATGAAGATGTGCAATGAGGCGGGATACAGATTAATAACTATTTTCGCGGATGAATGGATTTATAGAACGAATCAGGTTCGGTCTGCATTATTATCTAAACTTGGAATTGATAACAGACCAAGAATTTATGCTAGAAAAACTGATATTATAATACCTAATAAACAACAAAAGAAAGATTTTTTTGATAAGTATCATATACAAGGTGATGCTAATAGTAGTATAGAGATAGGTTTATTATATCAAAATGAAATTGTTGCTATAATGTTGTTTACCAAAAATAAAACTTCATATATTCTAACACGATATGCTACTAAAAATCGTGTTGTTGGTGGTTTTAGTAAAATATTATCACATTTTAAAAAAATATATACACCTAAAAAAATAATTAGTTTTGCAGATAGGAGATGGTCAGAAGCAAACATGTATTTGTCTACTGGTTGGGTTATAGATAGTATATTAGCACCAGATTATAAATATGTAATAGGCGATAAGCGTTTGCATAAATTTGGTTTTAGACATAAACATTTAAAAAATAAATTATCTGTATATGATGAAAAATTAACTGAGCACGAAAATATGATAAATGCTAAAAAATATAGAATTTATGATTGTGGACTTATAAGGTTAAAATATGGCATTTAATAATCATTATTATGATGAACAAATAAAGAAGTATATAATTCAGTTTATGATGATATTTGGTAATATGAAGGTTAAAATAGGTAAAAATGAACGTGAGCCAACCTCTCATTTAATATCTGTTCCGATATTTTTTGGTAATAAAGATAGGGTAGTAGCACACATACTTAATGATAACACACAAAATAAACTTTTGCGATTGCCTGCTATGAGTTGTGTCATTCAAAATATAGAAATGGCACCAGAAATGCGTAAAGGAATAGGGAATGTACGTAGACAAACATTTGCACCTGTTGGTGGTGTAGTCCCCGATGATGTAAAAGTTGTAAAACAACAAATGCCAATTCCATATTCTATGACGGTAGAATTAGCAATATGGACATCTAATATGGACGAACGATATCAAATATTAGAACAAATATTAATGTTATTTGATCCTATTGTTCAGATTCAAAAAAATGATGCATTATTTGATTGGACGAAATTGAGTATGATAGAACTATTGTCAGTTAATTATGAAGATAATTATCCTATAGGAACTGATACCAGAATAATTGTATCCAATTTGACATTTAAGTTTCCGATATGGATTTCGGCACCAGCTAATGTAAAAGATGATTTTGTGCAAGATATTTATGCAAGAATCGGTGCAGTTGATTTTGATTCTATGAGTTCAGAAGAAATTATCGCTGATCTTGATCAACAAGGAGTTCATTATAATCTTATAGCTTCACTTGATTCTATTAATATACCAGAATTTGGTACTGGTTCACCACAAACTTAAAAGGTTTGTCAATGTTTTGAATATGTCCATACGGAATTACCACAATCCCAAAACCTATTCCATCCATTATTCTGCATGTTTTCCCATTCCGTAAGATTTTCATCAAAAATAGGTAATAATTTTTTTAGTTTGTGTTTTTGGAATTTTATTCGAGAATAAACATTCAAACAATCATTTTTATTAAAATACCAATAATTTGGCTTGGTTATGTGTGATATTTCAAAATCTAATTTCTTATATACATTTCCTGTACCATATCGGATATCACAATAACTTATTACGGATTTAGGCTTGTGCGTTTTTGTGAAATGTTTGAATAATTTACTAGCACCACCTACTATGGTATGATCTAATAAAGAACAAAATCTTAATAATTCGTAATCATGCATTTTATTAAATCTAGGTTCCCCAAATGTCATTAAACTTACTAAAACACCTTTATTATATAATCCATAAGAATATTTACATCCAACATTACCTTGTATATGATTATTGTTAAGGAATGTTTTAGAATCTATTTTAGATACCAATTTAATAATACAATTTCTAGCATATATTTTAGTCGTATTATTTAATAATGAGTTTATTCTCGACTTTATTATATCCTGTTTAAGTAACCATTCATGTTCGAAAATATGTATTAATCTAATTCCTTTTTCATTACATAACTTCGTTTTATTTAAGTGATAATCTTTATTTTTGCCAAATAATTCAGAATGCCAGTATAATCCATTATATTCAATCGCAAGATTTAATTCGGTAATTAATATATCTAATTCATAAGGTGGTATAATGTTCCTGCAATTAGATTGTATATTTAAATTTGTTGCTTCACATATTTTTCGCAATTGAATTTCAGATGTAGAACTTTTATTTGGCTTATAAAAATTATGTTTTTTAATATACAAATATACAGTAGAATGCGAAATATTTAATTCTTTGGATATATCTAATATAGACATGTTTTCAGTTACATATTTATCTTTTAACCATTGTGTATTATTTAATTTGTCTAGTGTTTTTTGAGTTATATTTTTATATGAAAAATGCTCTACGCCATATTTAGATAAATTGGTCTTTTTTATTTTATCTTTGACTTCATGTGATTGTAATACACAATTTGTTCCATATTTTTTTTGTGATGACTTCTTTTTCTGATTTTTTATTTCTTCTGATTGTGAAGGATTTTCTACACCATATCGCTTTATATTGCTTTGTATTATTTGCTTTTTTATTCGCTTAGATTGAAATACATTCTTAACACCATATTTTTCGATATTTGTTTTTTCAACTTTGGCTAGACGATGTGCATCTTTATTTGCACATGTTTTTGAACAATAAGTTCTATACATCTTCTCCTTCCATCTAGTATGTGTTTTATTACAATGAAGACATAGCGGCGGATTTTTAGTGTTTAAAATATGCCATATTCGTTGACGTAACGGGGCTGTGTTTAGATATGCAGTCTCTTTTATTATATCTTTATATAATTGTCCATGTATTGTTATTATCGGGCGTAAGTCTTCTGTAAGGTCAATTTCATTTAATTGGTCTTTAATATTCACTTTAAATATGTCCATACGGAATTACCACAATCCCAAAACCTATTCCACCCATTATTCTGCATGTTTTCCCATTCCGTAAGATTTTCATCAAAAATAGGTAATAATTTTTTTAGTTTGTGTTTTTGAAATTTTATTCTGGAATATACATGCATAGAGTTTTTATTAAAATACCAATAATTTGGTTTAGTTACATGTGAAAAATTCATTCCTATTTGTTTATATACATTACCAGTTCCTAATCGTAAATCACAGTAGCTTATTATGGATTGAGGCGAATGTGTCTTAATGAAGTGTCTATATAGTTTACTTGCACCACCTACTACCGTATGGTTTAATATTGTACAGAATCTTAATAATTCATATTCATGTGTCTTATTGAATCTAGGTTTACCAAATGTCATAATACTAATTAATTTATTGTTATAATATAATCCATATGAATATTGAAATCCTATGTGGCCTTGCATATGATTATTATTTAAAAATTCTTTTGTATCAGCCTTTGATACGCTGGCAATTGTACACTTCCGTCCATATATTTTAAATGTGTTATGTAATATCGAATTTAGTCTCGATTTAATAATATTTTGTTTATATAACCATTCATGTTCGAAAATATGAATTAATCTAATATTCTTTTCTAAACATAAAGTAGTTTTGTTTATATGATAATTTTTATCTTTACCACATAATTCGGAATGCCAATATAATCCATTATATTCTATTCCTATCTGTTCTTGTTCAAAGTATAAATCAATTTCATATGGTGCTATTATTTTTTTGGAATTTAAAATAATTTTACTAGAATACATGTTTTGACAGAATTCTAAAACATCCTGTTCTGCTTGGGATCGACTCTTGTTTCTAAGTGTTATATTTAGTTTTCTACAATATTTGCTCAATGTTGCAGGTGATATATTCAATTCCTCACTTATACTAATTAAAGTTTTTTCTTTTAATTCATTTTCTAACCAGTCTTTATTATTCAGTTTTTTTAGTATTTCTTTTGGAATGCGTTTTTGTAATGCATGTTCGACACCATGATTAATTAACATGGTTTTCTTCATTTTATCTTGAATTTCTTTATTTTGTAATGCATGTTCGACACCATGATTAATTAACATGGTTTTCTTCATTTTATCTTGAATTTCTTTATTTTGTAATGCATGTTCGACGCCATGATTGATTAACATGTTTTTTTTAATTTTATCCTTAATTTCTTCATTTTGAAATGGATTGCTAACACCATACTTGTCTAAATTCGTTTTTTTAATTTTTTCTTGACATTCTTTAGTTTTAGAATAATTATCAACGCCATACTTGTCTAAATTCGTTTTTTTGATTTTTTCTTTAATTATTTCATTTTGAAATGGATTTTCTACCCCATATTTTTTTAGATTTGTTCTTTTTATTTTTTTTAATCTAGTAATATTTTTTGCTGCACAAATGTTTGAACAATTAATCAAGTACGCTTTCTTATTCCATTTTGTATAATTAATTTTGCATGTTGCACATAAAGGTGGTGTTTTTGTATTATTCAGAATATGCCATATTCGTTGACGTAGTGGTGCTGTTTTTAAATATGGCGTTTTAGAAATTATATCATTATATAGGATACTATTACGTGGTATGTGTTTTTGTAAGTTATCAGTATAATTAATTTTTTTTAGTTGTTCTATTATATTCATTATATTAGTGTAACATATTATGATAATTATTGCAATATGTATAAATATAATTGAAGCCAGTTCAGTTTAGAGTTTACTGAATCCACGGCACAAACAAAACTCGATGGAAACATATATAAGGAGATTTCCAATGGCACAATTAGTTAGCCCAGGTGTATCAGTAACAGTCAATGATGATTCTTTCTTCATACCCAGTGCTGCCCCCACGGTCCCTTTGTTCTTTATTGCAACAGAAGAAGACAGATTTCAAGCGGATGGAATCACAACAGCCCCAGGCACATTTGAACATAGTATTATTCGAACAGTAACATCATTAAGACAATCACAAGAATTATATGGCGTTCCACGTTTTTTACGTGACGCAAGTGACAATCCCCATCACGGTGATGCGAGAAATGAGTATGGTCTTTTTGCATTAAATCAATTTTTATCACAGGGTTCCTTAGCATATGTAGTTCGTGTTAATGTAAACTTGAATGATGATATTAATTATATTCGTGATCTTTGGGATCGTAAAATAACAGAAGCATCTTTTGCATTAGAGAATGCTGTTAACATATTGATACAGGAAACGAACGCTATTTCTAGTAAGTTTCCAGGTGATGGACCATGTGCTGGATATCAAGAAGTATTATTTGGAACGGTTGGTTCACCAAGTATACCTATTCCTAAAGCACTTACCGACCTTGCTGGTTGGATTCCAATGGTTTCGGGTTCGCCTGCATTACCTGTACCTGTAACAGCAACAATTACGATTGATGGTATTGGTGTACCTATTTCATATAGTCCAGTACTTGGTACAGAAACTATACAGGATGTATTAAATATCCTTAATATACAATTAGCTGGTGCTGGGACTGCGACGTTAGTTTTGGGTAAGATTCACATAGAAAGTGCTACTACTGGTTTAACTTCTTCAGTGTTCATCGTAGATGGTACAACTAATCCATTCTTTGGTACATTAACAGATTTTAGCGGATTTGCTGCTCCCGTTGGTGGATTGAATGGTTATAAAGAAACTGTTACGGTTGCTGAATATATTTCATTAGTTAATCAGGTTATGACTGATATCGTTTATACTTCATATACCTTTAGAACTGTAGAAAATGATTTTGAAGATGACCATACTGCATTGCCATTACCTATTTTTGAAAATGGTTTTGATTTTCCATCTACTGGTGGTTTTCTGGGTGTTGCTGGTGATGCAGCGGCGTTTGCAGCGGCACTATTAGGAAGCAATCCATCATTTCCTGATGAGTTTACCCCTCAAGATGCATCTGATACTTTGGTATCGTCTGCTGATGATTTTAAATTCACACAGGAATTTGCTAATAATACAAGCTTAGGTGCTAATGATGCAGCACGTAGAACAGCTATTACTGTAGCTTTTCAGGCAGAAATTAATAGCAATCTTGATATTCGTTCAGAAAACTTTGAATTTAACTTGGTATTAACACCTGGTTACTGGGAAACAGTTGACGAAATGTTATCATTGGTTGTTGGCGTTGACGTTAAAGAAGAAGCTTTAATTATTGCTGACACACCAAGCACTTTCACACCTGCTGAAGTTGTTGCTTGGGCAGGAACTACGGCACGTCAAACTTCTGAACATATTGCGTATTATTACCCATGGCAGTTAGCTTCTAATTTGGATGGATTTAATGTTTTAGCTGCTCCTTCTGGAACAGCACTTCGCGTGTATTCTTTTAGTGATAATGTTGCATTTTTGTGGTTTGCACCTGCTGGTACACGACGTGGCTTAGTAGTTGGTGTTACAGATTTGGGTATTGCTAGTGGTACTTTGGGCGAACCTACCGAGTTTGTTCAAGTTTATACAAACCAAGGTCAACGTGATGATTTATACAAGTATTTTACTAACATTAATCCAATTGTATTCTTCCCAGGCCGTGGTATTTTGGTTTGGGGTCAGAAAACGGTAGCACCAAACGCTAGTGCAGTAGATAGAGTCAATGTAAGTCGTTTAATAAGTTATATTCGTCGTCAATTACGTAAGAACACTTTATCTTTTGTATTCGAACCTAATGATCAGCTTACTCGGGATAACTTGAAGGCTGTTGTGGATGCATTCTTGAGTGATATTCTGGTTAAACGTGGTTTATTTGATTTTGCGACCATATCTGATGAAACTAATAACACACCAGATAGAATAGACAGAAATGAGATGTACATTGACGTTGCTTTGAAACCAGTACGTGCGGCGGAATTCATTTTTATACCTATAAGGATTGTAGCTACAGGTGCAACAATTTGATTTTTTATAATATTGTTTTATAAGTAAAAAAAGCCGATTTTTTAATCGGCTTTTTATTGCTTTTTTTAAGAAATATGTTATAATAGATATATATATGAAAAAATATTCAAATGAACTTAAAAATTTATTTCTTGATATTAAAATCAAAAGACCATCTTCTAAATGTAGAGAAGGTTCACCTTTGGGCGACTTATTGAGAAAAGAAACTTCGTTTTTGGTTGGCAATCCTAGATTATCAGTTAGATTGTGGTATGTACAAAATGATATTTTTGAACAGGTTAAGTGTCTTAATTGCGAAACATGTACTGATATAAATATCACTAAGAATGGTGCTAAAATTCGATTTTGTTCATTAAAATGTAGAAGTGAGTATAAAGATGAATCCGGTTTAACTATTCAACAAAAAAATGGCATAAAACAATCATTAACCAAAAAAAAAATTAATAAAACTGGATTGTCTATATCTCAAGAAGGTGCTATAAAAGCCTCTAAAACTATGAGAATAAAGGACACACAGGGATTATCTATTTATGAAAAATCTTCCGCGAAACAACGTAAAACAAAGGCTATTATAAATAATAATACAGGACTAACTAAAGCACAAGAGATTGGATTAAAAGCCAAAAATACTTTATCTAAAATAGATCCTAAAACTGGGTTAACGGGTTTTCAAGAGATTGGATTGAAAACCAGTAAAACATTACTAAATAATCCAGAAATATCTAAAAGCCGCGTGAAGAAACGCGAAAAAGTTTTATCTAAAATAGATCCTAAAACTGGGTTAACTGGTTTTCAAGAGATTGGATTGAAAGTAAGTGAAGTATTAAATACATTAAATTCGGAAACAGGATTAACTAAAGCACAAGAGATTGGATTAAAATCTAAAAATACTTTATCTAAAATAGATCCTAAAACTGGGTTAACTGGTTTTCAAGAGATTGGATTAAAATCTAAAAATACTTTATCTAAAATAGATCCTAAAACTGGGTTAACTGGATATCAAGTAAATGGATTGAAAATAAAAGAAACATTAAATACATTAAATTCGGAGACAGGATTAACTAAAGCTCAAGAACTTGTTTTGAAATCAAGTGAAACAAATAAAAGAAAGTATTATAAATTTTTAGTAAAATCGTTTCCTGTTGATTACGAACTATTAACTACAGAAAACGAATATATTTCAGATACAGAATATAAATTTAAATACAAGCATCTAAAATGTGGTAATATAGGATTTAAAGTGGGACAAGAGGATATTAGATGTATTAAATGCTATCCTTATAATAGATCAATAGCAGAAAAAGAAGTTTTTGAGTTTTGTCAATCTTTGACTGATAACGTAGTTTCAAATACAAGAAAGATAATAAATCCCAAAGAATTGGATATTTATTTACCTGAATATAATTTGGCTATTGAATACGATGGTTTATATTATCATTCGACGGATTGTATTGAAAATGAACGTAGTGATTATCATTTAAGAAAAACACAAATGTGTTTGAATAATAATATACAATTATTTCATATTTTCGAAAATGAATGGAATGATATAGTAAAACAAGATATTTGGAAGTCTATTATTGCAAATAAAATAGACAAATCTAATAAAATTTATGCTAGAAAATGTGAAATAAAACATGTCTCGTCTAAAGAAAGTAAAGAATTTCTTATAGATAATCATCTTCAAGGCTCGGTTAACAGTTCTATTAGAATAGGTCTTTACTATAATAATGAACTTGTGTCTATAATGACATTTGGCAAATCACGATATAATAAAAAAGTGGATTGGGAGCTTGTGCGTTATTGCAATAAGAAATATAATTCCGTTATTGGTGGTGCTTCTAAACTATTCAAATATTTTAAACGGAGTCATAATGGAATAATTATTTCATATGCAGACATGCGAAAATCTAATGGTAATTTATATAAACAATTAGGATTTAAATTGGATCATATATCTAAACCAAATTATTGGTATTATTGTCATAACCGTACAGGATTATTATTGGAATCACGTTTAAAATATCAGAAGCACAAATTAAAAAATATATTAGGAAATTTTGATCCGTGTTTAACTGCATCAGAAAATATGTATAATAATGGTTTTAGAAAAATATATGATTGTGGTAATCAAGTTTGGATTTATGGCTGAATAATATTTATAAAGACTCTAGCGGAAGTCTGCTACAATATTGATTTATAATACCAAAGGCATAAATTTGACTTAACTAAATAATCCTTGTATAATGATGTATGAGGATTATTTAAAGAAAAGGTAAAAAATAATGCAAGAAAAATATGAACGAGATATACCTAAACATATTTTGGATAAATTAAATGATAAAAAATGGATGTATGATGAACATGTAGTACAAGAAAAACAATTATCACAAATTTCGAGAGAATTGAATGTATCTTATGATATGGTAGAGAGATATTTACATTCACACGGAATACAAAATTTTATGTTTTCTATGGACGAAAAGGAATTGGGTGATTATATTGAATCATTGGGCGTAGAAGTTATTAGGAATGATAAAACAATCATAAACCCATTAGAATTAGATATTGTAATTCCTTCACAAAAATTGGCTATAGAATATTGTGGATTGTATTGGCATACTGAGTTTAAGGGCAAATCAAGTATCTATCACAAATATAAACTGGATAGATGTAACGAAAATGGTTACAGATTGATAACATTATTTGAAAACGAGTGGTTAAATAAAAAGGAATTAATAAAGAAAAAAATAAAACATATAATTTTTAAAACTAAAGACCGGCCTATATATGCTAGAAAAACACAAGTTAAGCTTGTTAATTCTAATATTAAAAATGATTTTATGAATCAACATCATATACAAGGTAAAGGATTAGGATCTATATCATTGGGATTATATTTTGAAAATGAACTTGTATCACTTGTAACGTTTGTAAATAATAAGAATAATTATGTTTTAAATAGATTTGCTTCAAGTAAACAGGTTGTTGGTGGTTTTTCTAAGTTATTAAAATATTTTATTAATAATTATCCAAAAAAAGAAATTATTACTTTTGCAGATTTACGATGGAGTGAAGGTAAGTTATATGAAAAAACAGGATTTAAATTAGATAAAGAACTCGAACCAGATTATTACTACATATATAATGGCGAATTACGCCATAAATTTGGATTTAGGCGTAAAGCTTTGGCAAAAATGTTACCCAATTTTGACCCAACTTTAACTGAATATGAGAATTGTATAAATCATGAAATATACAGGATATGGACTTGTGGTTTAAAACGATTTACATATACGGTGTAAATTGTTTTAATATTTTGACCATATTAATTTAAGTTTTCCGCAGTCCCATATTTGTTTATACCCTAATTTATTGAGTATATCTTTTTTTGATAATGTATTGTCGTGTCCGTTTTCGATAAGATGTTG
>Ga0114934_10000492_pt1 | contig 25199 bp, 21 predicted proteins | sample 4SBtaG_2_FD_99695 | JGI IMG/M metagenome (GOLD analysis project Ga0114934, IMG submission 99695) | Deep subsurface microbial communities from Kolumbo volcano to uncover new lineages of life (NeLLi) - 4SBTROV10_white metaG | ecosystem: Environmental > Aquatic > Marine > Volcanic ...
ATTATACCCCATAAATTACTGAAATATATGCTTATATATTATATTATCATCAATTTGTAGTGCCATATAAAATTTTAAGTGATTGAATTATATGGGTTATGAATAATAATATCGAAAGATGGGGTAAAGTCGAGATCGTGGGTGAATACGATGTATTCGTTCTCCAGGGCCCATGCCATGATTTCAGAGTCGGTCGCTCGACCATCTCCGACGCTGGACCAATGGACCACCTCAATGCTGTGCTGCGACAGAAACTCCACCCAGCTCGGTGGAAGGTTCATGTCAAGAACGATTCTCACGGTAATGGGACTTCAGCTTCCTCGCTTCGCCAAGCCGCGTACGACAGGCAGGCTTGAATGTCCGCTGGCTCCAAGTAGGGATACACTGAGAGTATCTCCTCGGAGTTCCTACCGGCTGCGAGAAGCCCCACCACAGTGCCTACAGTCACCCGCAGGCCGCGGACACAGGGTTTCCCACCCATCACTTTAGGGTCAAGAGTTATTCGAGGCTGTTTGTTCATTGCCGTATTATCTCAGAAGTCGGAATCTGATGGGAGCGTTGGGGGGAGCCGCCGAACGTCGCAAATAACCGGACGCAAAAGGCGCGCAGCGGCTTTTTCGGTCCGTGTTAATTTGCATTGATATGTGATATTTAACCAAGTGCACCCCGAATAATAGTTTGCCAATCAGCTAGTGTAATTATTTCTTCTGACCTTCTCTTCTCCCACATACTTGTGAATTGCCAGCCATTCGGTCTTGGCTCAATTCGGAAAGAACCTATCAATGCAGGATCCTTTGGCGAAAAGACAAAACACTGGTAATTTGCATAATCATTTACTGTATCAATCCACTCAGAAATTTGTTTCTTAAGCTCCTCTACTGGCAACTCATTTGATTCAAGAATAAGCTTCCCGTCACCGTATACTGCAACATGATTTCTTATTTCATCTAAGAACATGTTCATGGTTTTAACTTATACACATAACGTCATGTTAAGGGGAAGCCAGATGCTACCTGTGAATTTGGATAATAAAATGAGCAATCGAAAAGGTAAAGCCATTCCAATTTTGATGACTGTAGGCTTTCCCTTTGAACATTTTGTTAGCACCTAAATTAACAAAATATGGGTTCTTTGTATGACCGACCATTTTTGTGTTTTGTTGCTTTTGCTCTTAAATTCTATTGGGAATTCCCTTTAAATACAATTCTGCGCTTTTAAATTGTTTTTGCGTGTAGGGTGAGTTTTGTTCTGCTACTGACTTATAATCATAAACAACCTGTGTTCGAATAGGAAAAAAGGGGTCAATCATATTTATCTATATTTATCACTTAAAATAGCCCACCTTCATTGCATAAACCCACAAGAAGTGACTACGAAGGTCCATTTATGTTTAGATGACCAATTTCGATACTGATTCCTTCATATCCCTCGTTCGATCTCAATAAAGGTGGCTCCCTGTTTGCGTATATAGCTATTTAGAGTTTCATAGGATACCCTTGCTCTCGACTAGTTCTTCCTTGCCTGCTCCCGAGAATTGAGAATTAATCGGGTAACCGACAAAATTTAGGGTCAGTAAAAGGGTATTGGGTCGGATATTAGTAGCCCCTGTACTTGATTATATTCATAGTGTTTTACCTGCCTGTTGCAGAAACTATCCAGCGTCTTTTATTCAATACCGCAGAGCCTGCTTCTCCAGTTGAAACCTACCTCAAGCAGAGACACTACTATTAATCATAGGGGACAGAACCTAATCACCAGGATAAATAACGTTCCAGTCTTTCTTCATATCCACCACCGTCCAGCCACCCTGTAGCGCCGAATCAAGCACCTTGTCCAGTTTACCGATGTGAGAATCTCTATCGTAAGCATATTCTCGTTGCTCGTCAGTATGATGAACCAACACCATAAGTCGTTTACCTTCACCCGCCTCAGCCCATTGCAACATTTCTAAATCACCATCGGAATTACCGAATGCTGCTATCGGACGATGCCCTATATGGTGATTAATCGCCACCGGTTTGCCTGCTTTATCATTGATAAAATTAATTTCAGGCAACCTTAGCAAAACCGGTTTTCCATTGCGCGTTACCAATTTTGTTTTGATACTGCTGCCTACAACCTGTTCTGGTGGAATGCCATAAACCTTCTCCACCCATGGACGCATGAACTCGATACCGCCACCGGAAACAATATAGGTCTTGAATCCATTCGCACGCAGATAAATCAACAACTCCAGCATCGGTTGAAAAACCAGTTCGTTATAGGGACGATTAAACTTTGGGTGTCTTGCTGTAGCCAACCAATCCCTGACGATTTGAGAAAATTCGTCAGTGGTACTGCCCGCGTGAGTCGCCATAATCAACTGCAGTAAACCTTTTTCACCGCTGGCAGCCAACGCTTCCATATCATTCTCCAGCACGGCTTTGAAAGGCTGTGTTGAATTCCATTCCGGATGTTGAGTGGCCAGCGCCTTCACCCGATCAATGGCAAACAATAATTGAAAATAGACAGGACGTTCTGACCAAAGGGTGCCATCATTATCGAAAGTAGCAATACGTTCAGCCGGTGGCACATAATCAGAGCTGGATTTATCCGTCACAGCAGTCACAAATGAGAGAATGTTCTGCTTGGTGGAGCCTTCATTCCAGGAAGGTAACGGGTCTGCATCAGTTCTGGTATTACTAACAAAACAACTGGACAGTAAGACTATGCTCAGCAGTAATACAAACAAAGATCTATAGTTCACAGGCATTTCCTTGTTAAAAAAGTGATCACTTAGCGTGATTTTTACTGTGGGTACAAACTGCTGGTTGTTCGAGTTTCTACAACACGGATGTTGCAGCAGAGCTTAGAGGAACGTATTTTCGCGCCCCGAATAATCAATGGTTTGTACCCTAACCACAAAACACTATGAGTAAATACAAAACAAAAAAGCCAGACACCAAAATCTTTGGCGCCTGGCTCTTAATTCAGTTCAATTTCAAACAGAACATTCGGTTGATTTACTGTGCCCCGCCCTGACTGCTTAAACTTTCCATAACCTTATCCAAACTAAAACTGGCTGCTTTTTGGCGAGGCGGATAATCCTTAAAGGTTGCCAGAAATTTCCCCACATAGGCCTGCGCCGGGACTAGAAGATAAATACGATCGATTAGCCAGTCATAATAGGTATTGGATGTCTTCTGAGAACGCTCGTAGGGATCACGGCGCAAATTAAATATCAAAGGTACACGCAAAGGCACAAACGGCTCCGCCCATGCCTGTAGTGTTGCTTCAACTCTCTGCTCCATAAAAATCACTTTCCAATCGTTATAGCGCAGAGCAGTCAAATCGCCATCATCTGAAAAATAGAAGATTTCCTTACGCGGATCCTCTTCTGTTTTGCCGGTGAGCAGTGGCAAAATATTGTAGCCATCCAAATGCACTTTGTAATTTCTGCCAATGGCCTGATAACCCTTCAGCAGCTTTTCCTTAACTTCTGTATTGCCAGCAGCAGCCAGGAAAGTCGGTAGCCAGTCCATATGATGAACGATATCGTTAGATACAGAATCTGCTTTGATTTTACCCGGCCAGCGTACCATGGCGGGTACCCGCCAACCACCCTCCCAGTTGGTGTTTTTTTCTCCACGGAAAGGTGTCATCGCTGCATCTGGCCAGGTATTCATATGCGGGCCATTGTCAGTGGAATAAAACACAATGGTATTATCGGCAATTCCCAATTCGTCCAGTTTTTTCAGGAACAAACCAATATGGCGATCATGCTCTACCATACCGTCGCTGTATTCATCCTGCCCGGAAATACCACGCAACTCTTTTTTAACATGGGTACGAAAATGCATACGAGTTCCGCTCCACCAGACAAACCAGGGCTTATCTGCTTTGTGTTGGCGCTCTATAAAATCCAGCGCTGCAGCGGAAGTTTCGTCGTCCACCGTTTCCATACGTTTTTTTGTCAGAGGACCAGTGTCTTTGATTTTTCCGCCAGCAAAGGATTTAATCACGCCTCGAGGGCCAAATTTCTTCCTGAATGCGGGGTCTTTCGGATAATCCTCATTTTCGGGTTCCTCTTCTGCATTGAGGTGATACAGATTACCGAAAAATTCATCGAAGCCATGGTTAGTCGGCAGCATTTCATCGCGGTCACCCAAATGGTTTTTACCAAATTGGCCGGTCGCATAGCCCTCATTCTTAAGTAAGCCGGCAATGGTCGGATCCTTTTCGTTCATGCCCTCTTTGGCACCCGGCAAGCCGACTTTACTCAATCCGGTACGGAATACACTCTGCCCCATGATGAAAGAGGATCGTCCCGCAGTACAACTTTGTTCGCCATAGTAGTCAGTAAACATCATTCCTTCGCTGGCGATACGGTCTATATTCGGTGTTTTATAACCCATCAATCCTCGTGTATAAGCACTGATGTTGGATTGACCGATATCATCGCCCCAAATAACAAGAATATTCGGTTTTGCCTGCTTGGCGAAGACCTGAGCCGACGTAATTCCATAGGCTGCGACCAATAACAATAGAAATAATGTCCTAATTTTCATGTTGATCCCCTTACATGAATTGAATTTTTATGACCAATTTACCATACCGGTGACTAAGCCATCATCTGATCCGTGCGGAAAACCATTTGCGAATTGAGTGCCTTCCGTGGGAACCTACGATAGCATTTCTGTTATTAGACTGGAAGCCTGAAGATTCAATATACAGCACCTAAGATGGTCTTAATTTCACAAGATGCTCCGCCAATATTCGCCGATAGCTCGAATGTTCCACTTCGGTATGGTGTCTTACAGAATTAACATAGCGAATGCCTCCACTCAAATTCGGCTGCGAACCTGATTTAAGAATATTAAAACGATCCGCCACTTCGTGATTGTCACGCTGCGCACCAATATAGGCAGAGATTAAAGCGGCCTGGTCATCCATCAATCGCCATACTCCACTGTCCGGCTGAATCATGCCCGTTATAAACAGATTATTGTATTCAGGATGGAATATATGCAGGTAAAAGTTTGGCGCTCCCTCGGGGCCATTTAAATGTGAACTGTGCAAATACGGAAATGAAAGCTTGTATCCGGTTGCAAAGATAACAACATCGATTTCTTCCTGCGAATGATCGTTAAAGAGTACCTTGCATCCATCAAAGCCACTTACATCGCTTTTAGCGACAACACGCCCCTGACGAATATCCTCCAATACTTCAGCGTTAACGATAGGATGCGATTCCAAAATTCGGTGCTCGGGCTTTGGAAATCCCAGTTTTACAGGATTGCCCAGCACTAATTTAACTATCATTTGATTCAACCATTGACGTGCCCATAGCGGCGTACCCATTTTGATCGAAAACTCTCCAAACTGATCAGTCGGTATTCCAAACACATAACGAGGAATAAAATGATAGCCGCGACGAACACTCAAGAAAGTTGATTTGGCTTGCCGCCCCACTTCTGCAGCGATATCGCACCCTGAGTTCCCCCCACCGATAACCAAAACTTTTTTGCCGGATAACTGCTGCGCAGTTTTATACTCAACCGAGTGCAAAGTCTTGCCGGAAAACTCTCCGGGAATATCAGGATAATTCGGGTCCCAGGTAATTCCACTGGCCACCACCAACCCACCGTATTGCCGCTTAGACCCATCGGCCAACTCTACCTCCCAATCTTCACCATTTCGAGTTGTTTGGGTTATTTCTGTATTAAAGCGGATATGACGTCGCAGATCAAAATGTTCAGCATAAGATTTAAAATAATCCAATACAGCTCGCTGACCGGGATAATCGGGTAAATCAGCAGGCATGGGAAAATCCTGAAACTGTGTCATCGGTTTTGAAGAAATTAACCGAGCCGACTCATAGACAGCACTATAAGGCCGCTTAAACCCCCAAAGCCCGCCAACGTCTTCGTGACGATCAAAAACATCGAAGGGTATTCCTCGTTGCTGAAAGTTCTTTGCGACTGCCAGACCTGCGGCACCTGCACCGATAATGCAGTATCGTTTAGAACCGTTTGGGTTATCCACAGATATCACTCCAAATAAAATTGATCAAAGCTTTCTAAGCCAAAGAAATAAACCAGACTCAAGCCATACAATGCAGAATAAATGGACTATTAGTTTGCCTCGATATCTCTGTTCCGAGTAGACAAATCTTTGCCGGTCAAACATTATAACCACTAATTACTGTCATCTTACAGAATCATCAACTTCACAGATCTTAGCCAGCTATACAAATTAGGAGGACTCTCACCTTGACCGAATCGAATCAAAGTGTAATGCACAGCCGTTACTTTCTTGGATTAGGCCCCAGTGGCTTTCACCAGGTGCACTATACCGAATGGGGTGATCAAAAGAACCCCAGGGTATTAGTCTGTGTACATGGACTGACAAGAAACTGTCGGGACTTTGATTTCCTGGCTGCAGCCCTAGAGAAAGACTACCGAGTCATTTGTCCCGACATACCTGGCCGCGGCCGCAGTGAATGGTTAGCAAACACAGAGGACTACAACCTGGCGGTATATCTTACTGACATGGCCATTTTGTTCGCTCAGTTACAAGCAGAATCTATCGACTGGCTGGGCACATCTATGGGCGGCATCATCGGCATGCTGATCGCAGCCCAACCCAATAATCCGATTCGAAGAATGCTGATTAATGACATCGGTCCATCGGTCTCCAAAGTTTCACTTGATCGAATTGCCCGGTATGTTGGAACCGATCCACAGTTTCCCGACTTACAACAATTCGAGCAATATTTAAGAAATGTTCATGCTCCTTTTGGGCCATTGACCGATTCGCAGTGGAGCCATCTGGCCAGTCACAGTGCCAAACCCGGATCAGATTCAGGCTATTCTATGCACTACGATCCAGGTATCGCTGAACGATATAAAAACGAGCGTCTCACCACTATGAACTTGTGGGATCTTTGGGATAATATTAAATGTCCGGTATTAACCTTTAGGGGAAAGGATTCTGATTTACTATCTGCTGACACCGCTGCCGAAATGAGTAGTCGTGGACCTAAATCAACAACTCTAGAATTTTCCGGGATTGGTCATGCACCTGCACTCATGTCCGAAGACCAGATTGACGCAGTTAGGAACTGGTTCAATAAATGATGTACGCATTAGTACATTCTGAAGCCGTCCAATATAAGAGGGATTGCTGCCAGGTTTCTGGGGAAAACCTACGACTACTATTTCCGACCGTTTCTGCTCGATATGTTCGGCAATAGTCATGGCATTGAGGACAGACCAAATAAAATCAGTTTTAATCGGAACTACTTGCCCCCTAATCGAAACAGCCCTCTATGGGGGATCTGTGGAGGAAGTGTATGCGGCAGGGAAGCCGCATCCAAACCTACAAGGATGTATTTACGGCGTCTTCCGGAACAGATCACCCATAGAGGGGCGAGCATTTACTTTTAATCATCCAAACACTAAAAAGGCAATGAAATGAATGATCAAACCGCCCTGGTGACAGGCTCGACCAGTGGAATTGGCTGGGCTATCGCCGAAAAACTGGCAAATGAACACTATAATATCGTACTCAACGGCTTCGGTGAAACAACCAAAATTGAGCAGCTGAGATCTGGCCTGGAACACCGGTTTGGAATCACTGCCACCTATTCTCCCGCCGACATGAGCGATCCACAACAGATAGAAAATATGGTTAAACAAAATCTTGATTTCTTTGGCAGTCTCGATGTAGTGGTTAACAATGCAGGTATACAACATGTTGCTCCTATCGAAGAATTTCCTGGCGAAAAATGGGACGCAATTATAGCGATCAACTTATCCGCAAGTTTTCACACTATACGAGCTTCAATTACAGCAATGAAACAAAAAGGTCGCGGTAGAATCGTAAATATTGCCTCGGCTCATGCTCTGGTGGCCTCACCCTACAAATCCGCTTATGTCGCCGCCAAACATGGATTGCTTGGGCTGACGAAAACAGTCGCATTGGAGATAGCAGAGTTTGGAATCACATGTAATTCGATTTGCCCTGGCTATGTACTTACGCCCTTGGTTGAAGGACAAATTGACGATACGGCTACTGCTCGTGGAATTGACCGTGAGGCTGTAATCCGTGATGTTTTGCTCGCCGCACAACCCAGCAAACAATTTGTAAAAACTGAGGATCTTGCGGAACTGGTGGTATTTCTCTGTAGCGATGCCGCAGCAGCAATTAACGGCGCAGCTTTACCCATAGATGGCGGTTGGACGGCCCAATGAATAAGACAACACGAGAAATCGTCAAAAAATCAGCTCGCAAAAAAACCAAAACCGTTAACCTGGCACTTCAGGGAGGGGGCTCACATGGAGCTTTCAGTTGGGGTGTACTCGACATGCTATTGGAAGACGGACGTATAGAAATAGAAGCCATTAGCGGTACCAGCGCGGGAGCCATGAATGCAGTAGTTTTAGCAGACGGACTGGCGCGCAATGGAAAAGAAGGTGCCCGTGAAGCACTGGAATCCTTTTGGTTAGCCGTACACAAAGCAGCACAAGGCAGTCCACTTCAACGTTCTCCCTGGGATATTCTGGCTGGAAACTGGAATCTTGATTATTCCCCAGCCTATGTTTTCTTCGATATACTCAGTCGTATTGCATCACCCTACGATCTTAACCCATTAAACATCAACCCATTGCGCACATTACTTAATGAACAGGTCGATTTTTCCCGAGTTCGTAACTGTAATGAAGTAAAACTTTTCATTTCAGCTACTCAGGTTCGAAGCGGCAAAATAAAAGTTTTTGACCACTCTGAACTATCAGTGGATTCTGTGATGGCTTCCGCATGTATTCCTTTCGTATTCCAGGCAATCAATATTGACGGCGAAGACTATTGGGATGGCGCTTTCATGGGCAATCCGGCATTATTTCCATTCATTAATCATTGCAGAAGTAAAGACATCGTCATTGTGCAGATTAATCCGATGCAACGGGAAAAAACTCCAACTACCGCAAGAGATATCCTGGACCGGGTCAATGAAATCACCTTTAATGCCAGCCTGCTTAAAGAATTCAGAGCCATAGATTTTGTCACCCGACTACTGGATACAGGAAGCCTGCAAGAATCTCAATACAAGCGTTTATTCGTGCACATTATAGAAGCCGATCAGCTATTAGAACCACTGGGGGCATCAAGCAAACTAAATGCCGAATGGAGCTTTCTGCAGCACTTACGTGAAATTGGACGCAACCAGGCAGAACATTGGCTGGCCGATAATTTCAACAATTTGGGCAAAAAATCAACAATTGATTTAAGATCGCTTTATCACTCAAATTAGGGGACAATTCATGAATTCGTTGTCATTGCCAGTATAGTCAGGCGGCGGAAACAACCCGCATATTTGCTTGATTGTTTTGTCGCGTAAAAATACACTCGATAGGGATAAGAATATGTCAGAAACTAACGAAATTCATCTCCATAAAGAGACATCAAACAATGCAGTCGATGCTGCAATTCGGATAAGTTTACTTGCGTTGCTGGCATACTGGTGTTTTCTTATTTTTAAGCCTTTTTTGATCCCTGTTTTATGGGCAATCATTATAGCAGCAGCCATTTTCCCGTTGTTTCAAAAAATGGAGGCTTTGTTCGGTGAGCATAAAAAACTAGCAATTATTCTATTTACAGCAATTACGTTATCAATACTGTTAGTTCCCAGCATAATGCTTTTTAGCTCAATGGCGGAAACCGCGCAGAGCTTAGCTAAAACCATGCAGGATGGCGCTATACAAATCCCTCCACCTTCGGATAGCGTTAGTGATTGGCCTGTTGTGGGAGAATCTATCTACAAATTATGGAACGCTGCATCGCAAAATCTTGTCGCCACACTGTCACAATTTAAACCACAGCTCAAAACCGCCGCGCTATGGCTCGCCTCTGCCACCGCAGGTACCGCAGGGAGTCTGCTTCAATTTATAATATCGATAATTATTGCCTCTGTTTTCATATCTAATGCTGATCACCAAAAACAATTCTCCAAATCCTTATTCGTCAGGTTAGCAGGGGACGCAGGTAAAGATTTTTCTGATCTTGCGAGCGCTACCATGCGAAGCGTTGCCCAAGGCGTGTTAGGCGTCGCTTTCATTCAGGCAATTCTTGCCGGAATTGCATTGCTCATTGTCGATGTGCCGGGAGCGGGCTTATGGACTCTGGGGGTATTATTGCTGGCTGTTATGCAGTTGCCACCGATATTGATACTGGGTCCAATTATGATCTATGTCTTTTCCGTAGAAAATACAGTGACCGCGGTGATTTTTACGATTTGGGGTCTTTTTGTAAGCGGTAGCGATACCTTTCTGAAACCAATGTTTCTAGGCCGCGGCTTAGATATACCCATGCTGGTTATTCTAATTGGCGCCATTGGCGGCATGATGCTTCATGGCCTCATTGGGCTATTTATCGGTGCTGTTGTATTAGCGATTGCCTATAAGTTATTTATCAAATGGCTGGCACCATCACCCTAGCCACACCGGCTACTAAACAGGTTCAAATATGCTTCGGTTGCTCGCGCGTGTTTTTTTATTTATCGGCACCTATACACTACAAAAACCTGATGGATAGTTATATACAGGCACGCACAACTATTGCCAAAAAGTTTAAACCAGTCAGTCTTGATAAGGCGATGAGTTTCATCTGGAATGGTAATCAGCATAACCGCAATGCCACACTTACGGTATTCAGACACTACGACAATGCATCGATCCACTATGGGTCGATTTAAACCAGATTGAACAGTTCGTCGCACACTATAACTCCATAACAACCCGCGACCAGTACGAACGATTCGTTGCAAGGTATGGAATACGCCGAACCAATGACAAATTCTGGGAACTCTCTGGGTGGTTTAACCAGCAGTACAGAAAACAGCATCCCCGTATGGCAGGTATCCTTGATCTCAATCGCTATCAGAACCGTTGAATTGTCTAAATTCCCAAACCATTACGGTTCTTTTTCTTAATCATCCCCTGCTACGCGCTGTCGCAATCGCTTTTTCTCGCCACGGTGCCTTTTGATCGCGACACGCGCTTTGTGAAAAGCTTTTGAACGAGATTTCTTTAGGCGCGGCTTGGGAATCTCTGTTGCTTTGCGAATCAAATCAAAAAGCCGTTTGAATGCATCACATCGATTACGTTCCTGACTCCGATAGCGCCGCGCGGTGATAACCAAATGCTTATCGTTATTCACGCGACTTCCACCTAAGCCAATAAGCCGCTGTTGTACCTCAGACGATAGGCCTCGTATCCGGGTAATATCGAAATGCAACTGGATTGCTGTCATATTTTTATTGATATGCTGGCCACCAGGACCCGAGGCATAGATGGGTCTGATACCAATATCCTTCTCATCGATCTCTATAGTTTCTGTTATCTGTATCATCGTCTTTACCTATATCTCCAAACGATACCAACGAGGGTGTTTGACTCGCTTTAGTTTTCGTTTTGCCAGCTTGGAGCGTTTCAATATTTCAGGCATTTCGTGCGTACCGAAACAGAGGTCTGCCATTCGGCAGACACTCGATAATTTCATCGAACAATTTCGTGTCCATTGTTTTCGCCTTATTGTCGAAATTTCCACGGGCGATAAAAAACCCCGTTACGCGATTTGCCTAACGAGGTTTTTCCTTCCACGAAAAGGCTTGGTTATACCTTTCGTGATAAAAACTAGACGCGAAAGATTAGTTCATACCGATCTCATTGTGCGCAGATCGCATCGATTTACCGGAAACAAACACAGGCAAAAAGACATCGACAGCCGCAACGTGGAAACACACACAACTGTGTGAAATTCCAGCCTGACCGGGCTGAACCATGTGTTCAGCATGTATGGATTTTGTGCTCGTCATATTCAATTGCCTGATTAAGGAGCGATTAGTATACATTCGACTATCAAGATTGCAACATTATTTATCAATATTCTTGTAAATATTGTTGGTAAGGTCCCTTGAACCCACTGATCGACTTGCTAAGTCGAGCGATCGAACAGTACGAATTGTTGTGAAGGAAGGTTTCAGCCGTGATATGGCCGATATGTTATTAATCGATATGCGTCGTGCAGTTAAATGGTTTAAGTCACAGCCCAACCTGACCGGCAAAAAACAGGGTAGTCATTTTAGTCATTGAATTGAACGACCACTCGCCCATCGATCACTTCAAATTAATTCGCGATTTAAAATAGATATAGTGGTTTCTTAAGCTTGCGAAAAAACCGGCATCTTCAAAATATTTATTTTTCAGCCGCCTAATGCTGGTTCTAACCGAACGGGCAACTTCCCGAACACGAATATATAGCTCAGACGTGGTCAGTTTCTTCACCCATTTCATCAAGTATTCGTAGGTCACCCTTAGCCAGTTAAATTGCAATAAAATGTCTCGAGTCAGATCGAATAACCAAAAGCTAAAAGCAGCAATAGGAATCTTTAGCGCATAGACTAAAACCCCACGAAGGACGTTACCGTTGAATATATTAACCCCGGCCACAACCCCCATTACCTCAGTTAAAGTAAAGATCCCAATAAATATCGCCAGTAAAACATAGCGATTCATTTGCAGGAAAGTGTCTTTCAGTGCATCGAAGAGCGCCAGCTTTTTAAAATAGCGTATGACCGGTCTGGCAAAGGTGTCCCATATCAGATCTTCGAAAATGATAAATAGGATTACGAGAATACTTTCGGTTGTCTTAACGACGATTGATTTCACTTTAGAAGGAGCCATCTATTTCCTCTACGGATTAATTTATCGGTTATTGCGGGCCGCCGGTTATTCCCACTCAATAGTCGCTGGAGGCTTTCCCGATATATCGTAAGCCACTCGAGAAATCCCAGGTATCTCGTTAATTATCCGACGCGATACATGATCGAGAAAGTCGTAGGGTAATCGAGCCCAGCGTGCAGTCATAAAATCGACGGTTTCGACTGCTCGTAGCGCAATGACATAATCATAACGCCGACCATCGCCCATCACACCGACCGATTTTACTGGTAAGAATACCGCGAATGCCTGGCTGACTTTATCGTATAGATCCTGATTGCGAAGTTCGTCAATAAACACGGCATCTGCCTGTCGCAATATGTCTGCATATTTTTTTTCAACCTGGCCGAGAATTCTCACTCCAAGGCCTGGACCTGGAAAAGGATGCCGATAGACCATTTCATACGGTAGACCCAACTCCAGACCCAACTTGCGTACCTCATCCTTAAATAATTCCCGTAACGGCTCTATAAGTGACAATTTCATATTCTCTGGCAGGCCACCCACATTGTGGTGAGTCTTTATCAAATGCGCCTTACCTGTTTTTGCACCCGCAGATTCAATCACATCGGGATAAATTGTGCCCTGCGCCAGCCATTTAGCATCCTCTAGTTTCGCTGCCTCCTGGTCAAATATTTCCACGAAGAGATTACCAATGATCTTGCGTTTTTGTTCCGGATCGCCAACTCCCGAAAGTTTTGCAAGATAGCGTTTCTCTGCATTCACCCGAATAACATGGATGCCCATGTGTTCAGCAAAGGTAGCCATGACCTGGTCGCCTTCATCGAGTCTCAATAGACCGGTATCGACAAATACACAAGTCAACTGATTACCAATCGCTTTATGCAACAATGCCGCGACCACGGATGAATCAACGCCACCTGACAAACCGAGGATCACTCGATCTTTCCCTACACGTTTTTTGATCTCCTGCAAACTCTGTTCGATTATTCGATGCGATGTCCATAATGCCTGGCAACCGCAGATTTCTCGGACAAATCTGTTGAGAATTTTTGAGCCCTGGTAAGTATGCGTTACTTCAGGGTGAAACTGAAGCCCGTAATATTGCCTGCTCTCATCCGCTATAGCCGCAATGGGTGCACTATCGGTCGACGCGATACGCTTAAACCCTGTCGGTAATTCGACGACTTTATCACCATGACTCATCCACACATCCAGCATACCGTATCCTTCATCTGTTGTGCGGTCTTCTATGTCTCTCAACAGTGCGGAGTGACCACGCGCTCGAACTTGCGCAAATCCAAATTCTCTATGGCTAGCAGGCTCTACGCGGCCACCCAATTGTTCGGTCATAATCTGCATACCGTAACAAATTCCGAGTATCGGCACGTTCAGAGAGAATACCGTTTCAGGAACATGAGGCGCGTCTTCAAGTACTACAGTTTCCGGCCCGCCGGACAAAATAACGGCGCGAGGAGCAAACCCACAAATGCTGTCTGCATCACAGTCATAGGGAAATATTTCGCAATACACACCTGATTCCCTCACTCTGCGAGCAATCAACTGTGTATATTGTGAGCCAAAATCCAGTATCAGGATTTTATGCTTGTGAATGTCATCAAGCTTAACTTCAGACATTATCACTCAAACCGATAATTCGGCGGCTCCTTGGTAATCGCTACGTCATGAACATGACTTTCTTTCATACCCGCCGAGGTCACTCTGACAAAACGGGACTTGGTGCGCAGTTGTGCTATTGATCGACACCCTGTATACCCCATACTGGCTCGTATACCACCGAGCAACTGATGAATGACAGCCTCCAGGCTACCTTTATACGGAACACGGCCTTCAATGCCTTCGGGTACCAGTTTTTCAACTGAGTCGGTATGCTCCTGGAAATATCGGTCACTGGAGCCTTGCTGTTGTCCCATCGCCCCCAAAGATCCCATCCCTCGATACGATTTATATGACCTCCCCTGATAAAGCTCCACTTCGCCAGGGGCTTCCTCGGTGCCCGCAAAAAGACTACCTAGCATTACACTGTAGGCACCCGCCGCCAATGCCTTGGCAATATCGCCGGAAAATCGAATTCCGCCATCTGCGATAATCGGCACATCTGACTTTTCTAAAGCTTTCGACACGTCGGCAATCGCCTTAATTTGCGGAACCCCCACACCAGCTATTATACGGGTTGTACATATTGACCCCGGACCGATGCCTACTTTTACAGCGTCAGCTCCATATTCGACGAGAGCGTTTGCTGCTTCTGCAGTAGCAATATTACCGCCAATCACCTGAATCTCAGGAAAGCTTTGCTTGATCCAGCGAATCTGATTGAGTACGCCTTGTGAATGACCATGCGCTGTATCCACCACTACTACATCAACTCCCGCTTCGATCAAAGCCTGTACCCGTTCCTCTGTACCCTCACCTGTTCCAACCGCTGCTCCAACTCTTAGTCGCTCCTGCCCATCCTTGCATGCCTGGGGGTAATCCGAAGCTTTCTGTATATCTTTGACAGTAATTAATCCCCGTAATTGAAAACTGTCATTTACAACAAGAATTTTTTCAATTCTGTGTTTATGTAGTAAATGCACCACCTCACTCCGATCCGCATTTTCCTGAACGGTGACCAGACTTTGCTTTGGCGTCATAACTTTTGAGATCGGTTCATCAAACTGGGTTTCAAATCGAAGGTCTCGACTGGTCACAATCCCCACCAGATCGTCCCCATCGACAACAGGTACACCCGAAATATTGCGTGAATGCGTCAGCTCAATTACTTCACGAACAGTCGCATTAGGCGTTACTGTTATGGGTTCTTTTATCACCCCACTTTCATATTTTTTAACGGTTCGAACCTCTTGCGCCTGTTGTACCGCTGTCATATTCTTGTGAACAATACCAATGCCACCTTCCTGAGCAATGGCTATGGCCAGTCTGGCATCTGTAACGGTATCCATTGCTGCCGATAGGATTGGAATATTAAGCTGGATCTCTCGAGTCAGAGACGTGGTAAGAACTGCATCACGAGGTAGAATATCCGAGTACCCGGGGCATAGAAGTACATCATCAAATGTTAAGGCTTCCTGATCGATTCGCATTTCTAAACCCATCTAATCAAAGTAACCGGTTATTATACGATCTTGCTAAGAAAAGGGGAATCGTTAAGCTAAGAGGTTCGAAATTATACCGTAACTGCACCAAGGCCGGTCATTCGAGAATAGTAGACACTAGAACAAACAACGGCTTGAGCTCAAAATAAGCACGTTATTGAGCAGGTTTTTCTTGGTCGCCTTCCTTGATAATCTGCTGCTCTTGTTCAGAAATCGCTTTTTTTTGAATTGTCTGAAAAGAATCCGACAAGCCAGCAAGTTTTTCTTCCCAGGCAGAATCCACTGTTTGATTATGCGTTAGCTGATTAAATAAAGCCATCATTGCGCAGATTCCAATTGGCTCAAATAATGCCGCTTTTATCGGCCACGCCAGGACCAGTGAAAAAATCGTTTCCCAACCACCCAAAGTTACTGGAAGAAATTCGGCCAGCCACGCAATGGGGGTTTGAACAAGTAAAAATATGCATAACCAACCAACATTATTCAAAATAAATAAAACCCACGCACTGCGCCATAATGCACTGAAATTTTGTGCGTAAAGCAGCAAAGAACTGGCAACTGTGGATGCTCCCAAATCAGATGATTTTTTAAAACAACTCGCGAATATAACTTCACTCGTATAAGTAACAGGAAGCGAACACACCCTATTTAATAACTTCGAAAAAGGCAGATCGCCAAAGTCCGGCAATGCCTTACCTATATTGGTTTGACTATCAAAAAGATCAGTTAAAACATCTTTAATACTTTCATTTAATCGGTGCATTACAGCGGCATTTGGATATTGATTTCTAACTCGTTGCTTGGCATTTCTCACTTGCCCCCAACCTTGCTGAACAATGCTCTCATCCATTGAATCGTTCAACAGTACAATATGTGGGGCTTTTACCGCGTACAACCAATGCCCTCTGAATAAATACAGGACTATGCCAAACAGCATAAACCCGACAATACCGCCCACCGCTCCGACCGAATCAGGCGTTCTTGAAAATGAACCCACCATTAACTGAGTGCCAGTACCCAAAATTGTGGCAAATACAAAGCCCAGGGAAAGAGCAAGATACAAAGACAAACGATAGATCGTGTACGCCATGGTTTTTTCGACAATTTGGGTCGCTTGCAGTAATTTAAATTCAAACATAGGTGAGACTTTCCGATTTGCCAAACAGGCTTATAGTGTAAGAAAAAGATGAAACGAACTTCGTTATTAATTATACGAAGGTGGAGATATTAATCTAACGCCCGCTACATCGCCAGTTTGTTTTGCAGTTATAAATCGGAACAGGCACAACCAGCTCACGGAAAATACAGATGACTATGATTAGTGGGGAATTCAGCGACAGGAATCCCGACACATATTTCCTTTTTAGAACAATTCGCAAAAATGAAGTAAAGACCCAGAGAGTCAGTTACTCAGGCATTAACAACCTTATTTACATTTGATGCCCAGTCGATTGCATGAGTATAAGCCCGAAACGCCAGACCATCATCAAGTAGTTTGTCCGCGGATTTATAACAAGCACCTGTTTCAATCGCTAATACATTCCTCAGTAGTTCACCCACAGAACCCGTTCCTTCCAATAAACCTTCTTCAATCTCAGGTGTTAGTTTCAGTCTTTCGAGGATCTGCGCCATTGGCACATCCATAATCGCGTCAAGGGTGGAAAACATGCCTGCAATATAATAGCTTTCCGGGTTCTCCAAACCCAGATTTTCAGCCAGATATTCACATGTTTTGGCACGTACCAATGCGGTAACTAAAAGTTCGCGGGGTTTGTAGTCTATCGCATTGAATACCAGAACTGATGCCCAATTCTTCAATCGTTCCAGCCCAAAAAACACCACTGCTCGCTTAATCGAGTCTACACGCTTTGGCATTCCAAAAAATGCGGTATTAATTAATCGCAAAATCTTATAGCTCAAGGTCAAATCCTGACTGACAAGATCTTCGAGTTTATCGATAGTAATTTTGGGATCCTGAAAGCAAGCCAACAATTCAATTATTGCCACTTTATTAGCGGAGATCTGGGTATTTTCCAGTAGCTTCGGTCGTTCAAAGTAAGCCCCATGAAACAAATCAAAACCCAACTCCTTAAACAAGCGATACTGATCGGGTGTATCAATATTTTTAACTAAAAGCATCTGACCGGCTTGATGTAATTCGACAACATGATCCTTAAGGTCAGAAAAACTTTTGTCCGCATCTACAGAACAGATGGAGGAACAATCTAAATAATTCATGAGCTCGACACAACTGCCCTGCCCCTCTAAAGCCACTGTATAACCAATATTCACTAGTTCTCTTAAGGACTCGCCCGTTCCGTTGGCGGGAAACATATTACTTGAAAAACTTAGAACGACACTTTCTTTTGGCCACAACAGATCATCAGCATGAGTAATTAAGGAGCCTGATACACTTAGAAAGCCCTGTTTTCCACCGACTAAAGCTTCTATCGGCACCTTCTCTGTTGCATTTATCAATTCATTATCACTCGTTATATTGTCTTCCGTTTGACGGCTACAAACACGTAAGTCATAACCATAGAGCTCAAGTCCTTGAGTATAGATGGGAACGCGACCGACAAAACCATTAAACAATGGGTCGGAATCAGGCACTAAGTCTAATGGAGGCATAAATTCGCTGGATAGTTCGAAGATTGAAGAAACCGGAACACGACAACGATCCGATGAGGTATAGTAAAAAGTATTGACCAAACTGATAATAAGTCAAACTATAACCTAGGAGATAGCCTCATATATCTCTGCAGTCCAATCCCGTAGGGAGGAAGATATTTCTATTCGAATCATTGATAAAGCGTCAGATCTTAACTCATTTTGTAATCAAATTCGTGGCAGCCAATGGCTGGCAATAGATACAGAATTTCTTAGAGAAAGAACCTATTATCCCCAGTTTTGTCTGCTGCAGATTGCAAACTCCGAGCATTCTGCTTGCATAGATCCAATTGCGCTTCCTCATTTGGATCCATTGTACGAAGTTTTGTACGATACAAAAATCACCAAAGTATTACATTCTGGACGTCAGGATTTGGAAATACTATATATTCTCAATGGACGGTTGCCAGAACCCATATTTGATACACAAATCGCGGCACCTCTACTCGGATTGATTGAGCAGATCAGTTACGCCGATTATATTTCGGAAATTCTGGGAATAAATCTGGAAAAATCTCATACACGCACAAATTGGAGCCAGCGACCATTGACAGAACAGCAATTACAATATGCTTTAAACGATGTGATCTATTTGGGACAAGCCTACGAACTTACTTGTAACAAACTCAGGAAGCTAGATCGGATCGATTGGCTGAAAGATGATTTTGCCGCTTTACTGGATCCAATTCTGTACCAGGCTCCGGCAGAAAATGCATGGCTTCGTATTCGAGCCGCAAATAAACTGAATAGTGCTTCGCTGTCTGTTTTACAACATCTGGCAAAATGGAGAGAAGAAACCGCACGCAATCTCAATCTACCCCGTAATTGGTTATTAAAAGACGACTCGCTTGTCAATATCGCCCGATTCAGACCCTCATCAACCGACGAGCTAAACTCACTGCGCGGATTACACGACCGAACGCTCAAAAAACACGGTAAATCAATTTGCAAGCTTGTAGAGGAAGCTAAAAATCAGCAACCTATTGCTCTCCAACCTCGCTCTAAATCATCCCGAAAAACCCTTCAACAAGAAGCTTTAGTCAAATTGCTCACGGGAATCGTCCATCTAAGAGCAAGTGAGCAATCCATCAATCCTGAAATACTTGCGGGAAAGAAAGAAATAGAAAAGCTCGTCATTGATCCCTACAGCACAAAAATTATGAAAGGATGGAGAAAAAGTCTTATTGGCGATGAGCTAAGCTCCATATTGAGTGGAGAAAAATCTATTTCTGTTGTCAATGGCGTAATCCAGGTAGAAATAATTCAATCCTAAATCCATCGATAGAAAAGGCAGATTAAAAAAAAACCGCGACAATCTTAGTCTTGGGGAATATGATCAATCGCGGCCTCAGTATGCCGGGGAGCTAATAGAAGCATTTCTGCTCTATGAAGAAAGAAGCGTCCCTGCTTCCAGGTAACCGTCCATGAAAGAGTGAATCCTTTCTCTCTGCGCGGATGTCCCTTCAGAAATAATTGTATTGGATTGGAAAAAGAGACTCTGTGCATTTATTCACCTCAAAAACGTGAATATTTCACAGAATTAAGTACGGAAGCTTATTATACTAAAGTGTTCAAATAAAAATATCACCCAAGTCCTTGTTTACACAACAAGATACCCAACCTTCTGCTAATCTTTTCCTTAGGAGCGAGGATTCAATAATATACGAATTTTGACTTGTCCTATTGTCCGTCTTCTGCGTTGCAGCAACAGTTGCGTAGCCCTGCTATGCGCCTGTTGCTACGCCTTGAAAACAAACAATTATCCTGCGTCAATCTTTCGCATATTATTAAAACCTCACTCCTTACTTAACGACTGACTCACAAAACCCGTTTTTACAGCGGATATATGAAGTGATGAACGGTGACCTTATGTGCTGACTGCCCCGAACCCTATAGTTTAAAGATGCTCTACTACACTTTTTGTGATAAGGACTTGTATTCAATCCGGGTTTGCCACATAGTTTCGACATTGGCCAGTCCTTAAAATTTAAGCAGCAAAGATACCCTATGAACTCTAATCTCCTTTTTCTGTCTGATTCGCCATGCTTTCCGGTATAAAATCTATTGTCGCGATTTTACTCAGTGTCCTGATTGCAATTGCTCCGTACCAACAATCAGCATTCGCAGAAAATGAAATATTACTTCCCGATATGGGTGATCCTACAGGAGCACTGATCACTCCTGTTCAGGAAAGACTATTGGGTGCCGCATTTTTCAGAAGCCTGCATGGCAAACTACAAATCAATCAAGATCTTGAAATTCAATATTTTATTGAATCCTTGGGCGAACGTTTGGTTGTAAACAGTGACAATCCACAACAGGCATTTCATTTTTTTGTCGTCATCGATTCAGCCATTAACGCTTTCGCAGGTCCTGGCGGATATATCGGGGTAAATTCCGGATTGATTCTGCAGACCGAAACTGAAAGCGAACTGGCATCCGTTCTCGCTCACGAAATCGCCCATGTCACTCAGAGACATTTATATCGAGCGTTCGATGCCGCCAGAAAGCTCAGCATTCCGTCCGCTGTGGCCTTGCTTGCTGCGATTTTAATTGGCACGCAGTCCCCGGAACTGGGACAAGCGGCCCTAATAGCCGCTCAGGCTGGAAGCACTCAATACCAAATAGATTTTACACGCGACAACGAGCAGGAAGCTGATCGTATCGGTATGCGTACGCTGTCAAAATCAAACTTTAACCCTCGCGGAATGCCGTCATTTTTCGAACGTCTGGAAAAAGCCAGTCGCTTTTATGGCGAAGGCCCCCCTGAATTCCTGAGAACCCATCCTGTCACGGCTTCCAGAATCTCCGATACACGGGGAAGGGCCGAAAAATTTCCTTACCGGCAATTTCTTGATTCGGTTAACTACCAACTGCTCAAAGCCAAACTGCGGGTCATTTCCAGTATTAAGCCAAGCAGAGTAATAAAGTATTTTGAAAACAGACTCGATCGAGGTACTACTACACAAAAAACTGTTAATCTGTATGGATACGCACTGGCTCTGGCCAGCGCAAGCCAATTTAAACAAGCAAAGCAAATACTTAAAGGCATTATCAATTCTAACCCGGAAAGACTGGCGTTCTACCACTCGCTCGCAAAAATTGAAACCGAATCGGGAAATATCAAGACAGCATTACAACTCTATTCACAGACAACTGAACGATTCCCGGACAACCGTGCCATTACTATGGATTTTGCGTCCTGTTTATTAAGGGATGGTCAGAATGAATCGGCGCGCAAATTACTCACGGATTATTTACACCATCACAATCCCACGCCAAACAGTTACAATTTACTTTCACGTGCTTATGGAAATCTAGGCAAAAGCGCTCAGTCACATCGCTATATCGCGGAATATTATTACTCGATGGGGCAACTCAAACCGGCAATTACTCACGCTCGTCTGGGCTTCAAAAATGCTGGCGGCAATCATTATCTCTCGGCTGTTATTGAAGACAGACTGGAGAGCTTTGTTGCTGAAGAGGAGGAGCGTAAAAAAAATTGAGTTGCAAAGGAGCGAGGATTTAATAATTTCCGGTTCTTGACTTGTCTTTTTCTCCGTCTTCTGCGTTGTAGAAACATTTGCGTAGCCAGCTATGCGCCTATTTCTACGCCTTGAAGACGAACAAAAATCCTGCGCCAAACTTCCGGATATTATTTAATCCTCACTCCAAATAATTTTTACAACTCCACCCCACGCTCTATTTCACCACGCTTACTCAGCTCACGTTTTAATATTTTACCCGTCGCATTTTTCGGCAAACTTTGCATAAAATAAAATTTCCTGGGAACCTGGTGTTTCCCCAAACGTTCGAGGCACCATGCACGAATATCGGTTTCGCTCAAATCAGCACCATCATCCAGAGCAACGTACGCGACCGGTATTTCTCCGTGAGTTTTGTGAGGTTGCCCAACTACTGCCACCTCCTTGATGTATTGCAGCCCGTATAAAACCTCTTCGATCATACGCGGGTAAACATTCATCCCATTGACAATAACCAGGTCTTTTTTACGGTCTACAATACTAAAATAACCATCTTCATCCTCGGTCCCAAGATCACCGGTTAAAAACCATCCTTCGCGCATCACTGCTTCGGTTTCTTCCGGCAAATGCAAATAGCCCCGCATAACATTTGGGCCACGCACTGCAATTTCACCCACCTGCCCTGCGGCCAGTTGATTACCTGTATCATCGACTATCTTCATTTCCACATTTGGAATGGGTAACCCTACGGTACCGGGTTTTGTTAACCCACCGATGGGATTCAGGCAAGTGACTGGAGAACATTCTGTCGGACCGTCTCCTTCATATACTGGTATACCGAATTTACTCTCAAATTGAGTTAATACTTCTACTGGCAGGGCTGCGCCGCCGGAAAGACAAAACCTTAATGAATGAAATAAAACCACTGTTTCGGGTTTTAAACGAAGAAAAACGGTATACATACTGGGTACACCGAGAAAGATTGTTGCCTTGACGCGATCTATTGTCTGAGCCACCAAAGAAGGATCGAATTTGACTACCGGAACAAATGCACACCCATGAGCCAGGGGCGTTAACATACCCACGGTAGCCGCAAAAGCATGAAACATCGGTAGTACAACCAGTAGTATATCCTCACCTGGGCGGATCTTCATTGCCTGACCAGCACTTCGAACATTCGATACCAGGTTTGAGTGGCTTAGCATCGCACCCTTAGGCCGACCGGTGGTACCCGAGGTATAGAGAATCACCGCCAATTCCACTTCAGAGTCAATATCCACTACACCAGGTTGACCTGAGTTTGATATCAGATCAACCCAGGAAACTGTACAATCAGGTTGCGGATCAATCGAAACAGCAAGCTTTATACAATCCAGGTTTGCCATCAACCCGGAAACAGTCGACTCAAATAGTCCGTTATAGATAATCGCTATCGCACCTGCATCTTGCAGAACAAATTCCATTTCCATAGGATTTTGTAAAAGATTAACTGGCACGACAGTGGCACTGGCCTTTAATATTCCGACATAGGCTATAGCAAATTCTGCTGAATTAATCGTATAAAGTGCTACTCGATCAGATTTTTTAATGCCGCGTTCAATCAATCCTGCGGCGACACAATCGGATTGTCGGTCAAATTCTGCAAAAGTTAATTTGACTCCATCCTGAATGATGGCATTGTGATTTGGGTATTGGCGGGCACTACTGCGTAATAATTCGGGTAGAGATGTCATATTATTTCGAACTCTCTAAACCACAATCGACTTCCCACGAGCAAGATCGGGCAACTTACCTTCCAAACCGATTGCGTAACGCATTATCTTTTGTTTCGCAGGCGTCAACCGACCTGCCAACCCCAAACCAAAATTTCTGATCATTTGTAACGGTAATAATTTATTGCTGAAAACACGATAAAACAAATCTGTGGTGGTCATCATTACCAGGTTTTCGTTGCGGCGCAGTTTTTCATATTTCATAAGAATGTTTTGGCAACCGATATCTTCATTTTCTGATTGCGCTTCGATCAGCACCTGAGCCAAAGCTGCCGCATCAAGGAAACCAAGGTTAACTCCCTGACCAACGAGAGGATTAATTATATGCGCCGCGTCACCAATCAATGCGACCCCGGATTTTACGTAATCTTGTGCATGCTGTCGTTTTAACGGAAAACTTGCTCGTCCGGCGATTGCTTTTATATCTCCAAGCTCATCCGGAAAACTCACCTTAAGTTCAGCCAATAGCTGTTCATCAGGCAATGCCTTTAACCTGCGAATTTCGTCTGCGGAATGGTACCAAACCAGGGATGCATGTTGTCCCGGCAACGGCAAAAACGCCTGAGGACCGGACGGTACAAAACGCTGCCAGGTAATATCTTGCTGCACGTATCCAGTGTCTACTGAAATGACCAAAGCATGCTGTTTATAATCCCAGCTGGTCACACCCATTCCCGTCAACTGTCTGACTCTGGACTGACCTCCGTCTGCAGCAACCAATAGACGAGTGGATAATTCCCGACCATCTTCGAGTTCAATCGTCGACCCATCACTTGAATAATTAATTCGATTTGTTTTCGCAGGACACAGAAGGTCGATATTCTCGAATGTTTTCAGGCATTCGAGTAATGCGATCTGGATAACTCGATTTTCAACTATGCAGCCTAGATAATCCTTTTTAATATCCTCGCTGCAAAACTCTGTAATACCCGCTGACTCCCATACCCGCATTCGACGAAACGGACAGAACCGCCTGGATACAACTCCCGACCAGGCACCGACTGTTTCCATGATAGTTTGCGAAGCAACGCTCAGTGCGGATACCCTCAAATCAAAATCTTGTTCCACATCGAATTCCTGAGGTTGCATAGCTTCAATAACGGCAACTCGCAATTGGCTCCCGCCCAGAGCGCAACCCAGTGCTGCCCCAACCATTCCACCACCGACGATCAGTACGTCATATTCTTTTGTCATCGTTTTTTCTGCTCAGCTTAATGGTCAAAATTTTTCTCTGCGTAAGCAACCATATCACCTTCGAGTTAGAAATTAAAAAATTATTCACTGCTAATCTTCGAAAATTTCAGATCAATACAGCACGGCTAAACGGTTCCCAATAAAAAGGCAATATAATACAATATAATACAATTAGTACTGGACAAAACCTCTTTTTCAAAGTATAAAGTATCGTGATATTTTATGTTTGAGATAAAATGC
>Ga0114934_10000493_pt1 | contig 25187 bp, 22 predicted proteins | sample 4SBtaG_2_FD_99695 | JGI IMG/M metagenome (GOLD analysis project Ga0114934, IMG submission 99695) | Deep subsurface microbial communities from Kolumbo volcano to uncover new lineages of life (NeLLi) - 4SBTROV10_white metaG | ecosystem: Environmental > Aquatic > Marine > Volcanic ...
CTGTCAATTCAGAAACATTGTAATAACGTCTTTCACAAAATTCCTGTTTTTTCCCTTCATTCCAATTTTGCACAGGTCTAAAGTACCCAACAATTCTAGAATAAATTTCTGTAGGAATTTTTAATTGTACATGTGTTTGACCTTTCATGATGCCCCTCCATAAATATTTATATGATCTTTTTTTTAGTATCTTTTTTATCAGTATCTTCTTTCATAATCTCAACAGGAACTTGAATTCCATATTTTTTTAAATCTTCTTCTGTATGTTCATAAGGACAAAACTCATATTCCCCTGGAATGTATCCATGAACAGGACAAATACTAAACGTTGGTGTTAACGAAAAATAAGGGAGTGAATATTTATCTGTAATTTTTTTAACTATATTTTTTACAGTAGCAACATCTCGGATCGCCTCTCCCAAGAAAAAATGAATCACAGTCCCACCTGTAAACTTAGACTGAAGATCATCTTGATGATTTAAAACTGCAAAAATATCATTAGAAGCATCCACTGGTAAATGAACAGAATTTGTATAATAAGGAGTATCATCTGTTCCAGCTGTAATAATATCAGGGTGTTGTTTTTTATCTAATTTAGCCAATCTATAACTAGTTCCTTCTGCAGGCGAGGCTTCAAGATTGTATAAATTATTTGTAACTTTTTTAAATTGATCTAATTGCTCAAGCATAAAATCCAAAGTTTCTTCTGCAAAGGCCTTTCCTTCTTTAGAATTATATGAAATATGCAACAAATTTTGAACAGCTTCATTCATTCCAATTAATCCAATAGTAGAAAAATGATTAGACCAGAATCGACCTGTAGATTTTTTAATATCTGCTAAATATATTTTTGTATAAGGATATAAATTGCTATCTGTTAAGTCTTCTACAACTTTTCTTTTAATTTCTAAACTTTCTTTAGCAATTCCCATATAATGTTTTATTTGATTGAAAAACTCTTTTTTATTCTTAGAAATTTTAGCTAATTTAGGTAAGTTTATTGTTACAACACCAATAGACCCAGTCATAGGATTAGAGGCAAACAATCCCCCTCGTCTTTCTTTTTTCTTTTCTTCTGGTTCTTCTTTTATCTCATTAAAATTTGCAGACAAATTATTAAATTGGGCTTTAATCTCTCTTGTATCAAGTCTTAATCGACAACACATACTACGTGTATCTTCTACATCCATATCTGAATTCACAAAATTTGCAAAATAGGGTGTTCCGTATTTTGCTGTCATTTCCCAAATAGCATCATATCCGTCATTATCCCAATCAAAATCTTTTGTAATATTATAAGTTGGAATCGGAAATGTAAAAATACGGCCTTTGCCGTCTCCCTCTGTCATAACCTCGGCAAAAGCCTTATTTAACATTACCATTTCTTTTTTACATTCTTTATAAGTCGTTTCTTTTAATTCTCCTCCAATAATTACTTGTTTATCTCTAAATGAAGGAGGAACTATAAAATCTAAAGTTAAATTGGTAAACGGGGTTTGAAATCCAGTTCGCGTCGGCACATTGAGATTAAAAATAAATTCTTGCATAGCTTGTTTTACTTGTTCATAAGATAAATTATCATATTTGATAAAAGGAGCTAAAAGAGTGTCAAAATTAGAAAATGCTTGGGCGCCTGCTGCTTCTCCTTGTAAAGTAAAAAAGAAATTTACAATATGACCTAGGGCAGTTCGAAAATGCTTAGCTGGTTTACTTGATATTTTACCAGTTACACCACCAAATCCTTTCAAAAGTAATTGTTCTAAATCCCAGCCCACACAATAAGAGGCTAAAATACCCAAATCATGAATATGTATATAACCATCTAAATGCGCTTGACCTACTTCTGTGGGATAAATTTTGTGTAACCAATACTTTGATGTTATTGTAGAAGACAAATGAGCATTTAATCCTTGAAGAGAATAAGACATATTACTATTTTCCGCAATCCGCCAATCATTCTTTGTAATATATTCATCAATAACAGCATAGGATTCTTGGACAACGTCTTTCATACTTCGAACTTCTGCTCGTTTTGCACGATAAATAATATAAGATTTCGCTGTTTTTCTAAACCCCATATCCATTAAAGTTTCTTCTAAAATATCTTGAATTTCTTCAACTGTAGGAACTTCTGATTCGATACGCGCCAAAGCTACATCTGTTACTTTTTTCGGTGTACGTCTTTTGCCTTCGTTTGTACTTAAAAAGGCTTTTTCTAAAGCAATAAGAATTTTATCTGAGTTAAAAGGGACAACTCTTCCATCCCTTTTTTTTACCAATTTAGGTAATTCAGGCATTGCAGACTCCTCAATATGATAATGTATGTAAATTCCATCCTTGGAAATAGTTTGTTAAAAATGATGTAAGGGAATCAACCTTCCATAGTTGACATTTTTTATAATATACTATTTTTTATAAGATGTCAAAACTTTATAAAAAAAAATAACATTTTTTTTGTTGTTTTTATTTTAATTTTTATTTTCTTTTATAATTACAAATAAATTGTGCCAAACATATTTTTTTTTATATGAAGATTTTTTCTAACAGCAAGAAAATTATTTTTTTTAAAAAAATATTGATTTTATATAACTTTTTATATATTTTTGCTATGAAATGTTTTACTCAAAGGAGAACAGATGCTACTAACTTTACAAGAAATGACTCAAAATCAATCTGGTATTATCAAAGCCATTAACGGTGGGTATAGATTACAAGAAAAACTAAACGCTCTTGGTATTAGAGAAACAATAAAAATAAAAAAACTTTCTAATGCACTGTTAGGAGGACCTGTAACTATTCGCATTGATTCCATGGAAATTGCCATAGGTAAGCGCATGGCTGAAAAAATTATTGTTGAGGTTTAATATGAAATTTTTGTTAATGGGAAACCCTAATGTTGGTAAAAGTGTTGTTTTTTCTCGATTAACTGGGCTCAACGCTATTTCATCTAATTATGCTGGAACGACAATTTCCTTTACAAAAGGCACTATGGAATTAGATGGTAAAAAAACTGAGATCATTGATGTTCCAGGAACTTATACTCTTAACCCAACTAATAAAGCTGAAGAAGTTGCAGTACGACTTATTCCAGAAGGAGATATTATAATTAATGTTATTGATGCTACTAACCTAGAACGCAATTTATTCTTAACCATGCAACTTCTTTCTTTTAAAAAACCCATGATTCTTGTACTAAATATGTGGGACGAAACAAAACACAAAGGGATTGATATTAATATAGAAAAATTAGAAGAACTTTTAGGTATTCCCGTTGTTCCCACCTCAGCCATTAGTGGAGAAGGAATCAAATTACTTCATGACAAAATTTCCCAAGCCAAAACATCGCACTTTATTGCTCAGAATTTAAAAAATTTATCTAACGAAACTATCTGGACGAAAATAGGTCTCATCATCCCACAAGTGCAAAAACTTCACCACCATCATCATACTTTTCTGCAAATTCTACAGGAAATATCTGTAAAACCTATAACGGGTTTCCCTTTTGCTTTACTAATTTTGTATTTAACCTTTCTGGTAATCCGCTTTATAGGTGAAGGCCTTATTAATTATGTCTTTGATCCTTTTTTTACAAAAGCTTATTTACCCTTAATTATGAAACTCAGTGCTTTTTTAGGTCCACAAACTTTTATCCATAAAATTTTAATAGGTAAATTAATTAATGGCCAGGTCGATTTTTTCCAATCTTTTGGGATGCTCACATCAGGACTATATGTTCCTATAGGTGCGGTTTTGCCTTATGTTATTGCTTTTTATTTTATGCTAACTATACTTGAAGATACTGGCTATTTACCGAGATTAGCTATACTTATGGATAGTTTTTTTCATAAAATTGGACTCCATGGGTATGCTATTATACCCACACTATTAGGCTTAGGTTGTAATGTGCCGGCTATCTTAGGCACTCGTATTCTTGAACGAAAGAGAGATCGCTTTATCGCCAGTACTTTAATTTCTATATCTGTTCCCTGCACAGCTATGCAAGCTATGATTTTTGGCATTTTAGGTCGTTATGGTTTTAAAGTTATTTTTATGGTCTATTTTGTATTATTCCTTGTTTGGTTAATTGTAGGATTTGCTTTGAATAAAATTATGAAAGGATATTCTCCTGAGCTTCTAATTGAAATCCCTCCATACCGCTTTCCCCCACTTGCTATACTTTTTAAAAAACTTTATTTTAGAATTAAAGGGTTCTTAATTGAAGCAGTCCCCATTGTTTTAATAGGAATTTTCTTTGTGAATATTCTATATATCCTTCATGTCTTTAATTTTATTGCCAATATAACAGCTCCTATATTCAAACATCTTTTAGGTTTACCAAAAGAAGCGGTCATAGGGATTGCTTTAGGATTTTTAAGAAAAGATATTGCTATGGGAATGTTGTTGCCACTGCAAATGAATCTTCATCAACTATTTATCTCAACAATCGTGTTAGCCATGACTTTCCCCTGTATCGCAACATTCACTGTTATGCTAAAAGAACTAGGTTTAAAATACTTAATCTATTCTATGTCTATTATGATAAGTTTTGCTCTTATTGTAGGGACTATTCTTAATTACAGCAAAATTTTTATTTAAAAAAAGATTTTATTAAAGCAACAGTAATTTTATCAATCTCTTGTTTTTTTAAAGTAGGATAAATAGGAAGCGAAAGAGAATTATTCACAGCTATTTCTGTATTAGGGAAATTTGTTTTATCTAAGCCTAATAATACATGAAGCGATTGTGGAATAGGAGACATTGTTTCAATTTTATGTTTTTTCATAAAATGAATAGTTTTATCTAAGCTTTCTTGAATTTTGACAATATAACGAAAATGGGTATTATAGCGATCTGCGGATAGATTATAACTTTCTATATTATTTTTTGCGAAAATTTTATCATATTCTGAAGCAATATATTGACGTTTTTCAATAAATTTTGGTAAAAATTTCAATTGAGTAACACCTAAGGCAGCAGATAAATCAGATAATTTATAATTATATTTAACACTATACGTTTCCATTTCATAATACCGAATTAAATCTCGCATTGAATTTGCTGTATTTTTATTATTAGTAAAAATAGCTCCTCCCTGACCTGTTGTAATCATCATTTCATCTGTAAAGGAAGCTATGGCAATCGTTCCCAAAGACCCCACTTTTTGTTCTTTAAATTCAGCACCTAAGGCCTCTGTAATATCTTCGATTATAGGAATTTCAAATTCCAAGAAAGGATTAACGTCAACAGGAAATCCAAATAAATGAGGGATATAAATAGCTTTTATTTTAGGATTAATTTTCTTTTTGACTTCTTCATAATTTATACCATAATTATTATGATTGATATCGACAAGAACAGGTTTAGCCCCGATATAAGACAAAGCATGAAGAATAGAAGGATGTGAATAAGAAGGCACAATCACTTCATCCTCTTTCTGAATACCTAATCCAAGTAGAGACAAATGCAAAGCCGAGGTTCCAGAGTTAACAACAACGGAGTATTTTATATTCAAAAATTGTGATAATTTATGTTCAAAATCTTTTACATTTCTATATTTAGAAGGCCCAAATTTATCTGTTAGCATGGTCTCTAAAACGGCTTCCAAGTCTTTTCTGAAAATTGTGGCTTTACTATGAAAAATTTGCATTTTCTATCCTTTTTAATTTTGTTAGAATATACTATTTTTTTTTATCTCAGTCAAATATTTTTATTATGATTAAGGCACTTTCTAAAAAATCACACTTTTATCAATATTTTTTTGTTGACTGCAGTAAGTAAGTATAGTCTTATATTTATATTCCCAACTAAAACCTTTGTAAAGAAAGAGTATTTAAAACATTTTTATTGCTGCTAATAATTTTAGCTTCTAGCAAATTAGAAATAGATATAATGCTTTGACTCATTTCATCTATCGATTCTTTTTGTATAGAAAATTTTTTTTGACAAGACATAAAATTGATGACTGCTTTATTGTTTGATATACTAATAACAAATTCTCCCAAGGGGTCTACATTAGTAATTTTTTTATTTATATCCATAGGATAAATATTTGTTGCCTTGGCTGTTTTTATATATAAATACAGTCTTTGTTTATCTTGCTTATGAAAAAAATAAAAAAAAGTGGACAAAAAAATTAGTGCAATAATAACATAATCTAAAACTTTCATATGACTTTCCCTTTCCATATAAATTTATCATCAATCCATAATTCATAATACCCTTTTTCTAAATCATCAAAAAAAATAGTTGAATTTTGATCTAAAATAGGAATGATTTTAAAAAGGTTGTGATTTTGATAAAGGCGAATATTTTTATTAGATAAATTTTTTGTTAATTCTAATTGTATAGAAAATTTCTTTTTTGACACAAAGAAAAGATGTAATGCCCCACAAAAAACAGGAAAAATTAAACTAGTAATTTTCCTTTTTTTATCTCCTCTAAATTCAGGAGAAAAAACTAATTTAGGAAAAGGAATAAAATCCCATTTTTTAATAAACAAAAAATTAGATTTAAGTTTTATCACAGATTGTTTGATTTTTTGCGGTTCTAATTTTTTTAATAACCTCTTATCACGCAAAAGATCTGAATAAGCAGAAGAACAATAATTACAAGATAGTAGATGGTTCTCAAAACTTTTTTTTTCGTTAGGAGACAATTTATTTTCAGCATAAAGAGCCAAACGAGTTTCATCAAACTCCGAACACCTTTCAGTCGATTTTTTTTCAGAATATAAATTTTCATATAAAGCCATTAATCGATTAGTACAGATTTCACAAGAGATTAAGTGTCGAATTTCTTTTGGGGAAAGACTGTTGCTGCAGGCATTGAATAATTCCTTTAATGTAAGATGTTTCATTTGTCTATCTCCTGGTTATAAAATTTATAAATCTTATTTTTAATTCTAAACATATAATTTTTTATAGTTTGAATATCTAAATTTAAAATTTTACCAGCTAATGAATAAGGAATATTTAATTTCATTTTACGTAAATTATCCTGAAAATTTTCCAACTGTTTTTTGGCGTGAATAATTTTTGTGTGATTAAAATTTTCTTGCTCTAATTTTAGAATTTTAAAATGCAATAACTGCATTTTAAATAGTAATTTATTCCGTTTTTCTATAATTTTAATTTTACTTTTTTTGTATTCCTCGTACAATTGTTTTCTGAACATTGAATCGTTTTGGAAATAATCTAATGTTAAATCAGAAAACAAAACTGTTAAAATTTTTTTTTGCATATAAGTCAAATTATGGTTCAGGTAATTTTTTAAAGTTTTTTCTTCTTTAGAGTGACTATTTTGCCGACTCTCATTCCAATCTTTAAATTGCGTTATATCAGAAAGATCATAGATCCTGTCAGCAAATTGTTTGATGATAGGTAAAGTTTTTAATTCAATTTCATTTTTCTTTTTTATAAAAGTATAATATTTATTTCTTAATACGATTAAAAACCATGTTAAAAAAGTAGCAGAAGATGGTTTATACTTAGATAAAATATGAGGAAGTTCATTTAAAATTTTTGTTAAAAATTCGGAGCCAACATCCTCGGTTTGACTGTAAGATTTTATCGGATAATAATAAATGAACAAAGATAATTTTTTTTTAATTACATCAAGCAACACCACTGAAGAATTTTGATTATAGGACATAATTAATGTTTTTATTTTTCTATCATTTATCATAGTTAAGTTTTAATAAGGAATTTCCTAACAAGGTATACTGCATCCAGAGTGGATCATTATTTTCATAAAAAAATTTTTTTGTATTCAACAAAGCTCTACCAATAGTTTGTTTTTTCAAAAGATTAGAATAAAAAAGATAAGCAAAGGACGAATCTTCTTTTAATATAGGCACTAAGCTACCAAGCCAGGCCAAAAGATTAGAATGAAATAACTTAGAGAAAATTTCATAAGATGTTTTAGAAAAAAAATCAGCATTACATGAATTAGAAAAAATAAATTCAGGCAAAAACTCATAATCAGAGAGAAAAAGTTTAGATTGTTTTTCTTGCCATACAAATGATGTTTTTGAGTTTATGGAATGTCCTGTAAAGTGTACCCATTTATGCTCATTTAAAAGCTTATACTGCAATTTTTTGTTAAAAACATATAGAGAAGAATCTTTATTCTTTTTTGCAAACAATCTTTGTATATTCTGATTTTCTTTGATAAAAGTTGAATTTTTGAAAGAAAAAAATCCAAAAAAAGGATATTTATAGGCTATAGAAGAACTTGGATTTTGTGACACAATACGGGAAAAAGGCGAATTTAAAAATAAAAAATAATTGTGAAAAAGAAATTCGAAGGGAACAAAAAAAAGGGAATAAGATAAGTGAAAGGAAATATAAAAATCTTTATGTGTTTCAAAATATGTGGAGAAAAAATCATCTTTAAAAATTTTTTTAAAAAGACTTTGGCCATAAATCTGTAAAGATTTTAATTGGAATGAGTATATTTCTTGAGTCATCTGATGAATTGTATCTTGAATATTTTGACTTAAAGACTGGATCTTTTTTAAATCAATATTGTATTTAGTTGTATAAACAAAAAAAGTAGGATATGTATTCGTCAGGGAAAGAGTGAGTGTTTTTTTATCAAGTGAAAGATGAAGTACATTTGGCGTTAATTGAGGCTGATTAATTTTATATAAATCTTGCAAAAGCAGTTGTTCTTGTTGGGTGGTGATTTTCGTTATTTTGCCTTTATGAAGGGGGATATAAAAATTTTCTGAAACAACAAGGCCACGTCTGTTAGAAGAAACAATTTTCTCTTTTTTTAATACAAGAGGGCCATAAATTTTTTTTATATCTTCAAAAAAAACAAAAACAAAGGTTTGTTTTTTAAGAAGAGTAGGAGAAAAAAAGTCTAACGAAACAAGGGGAGTTGGGCTTTTCTCTTGATAAAAAATATAGCCCATAAAATATTAACTTGTTTGAGAAATTTTTATTTTTTTTGAAAAAACGCCTTCTTGCGCTAAAGTTAAAATAAAAATATATAAAAAAGAAGTTGCGTAAAGCAAAAGGAAAGGGACTGCGAATAATCGGTGAAAAACAAATCCTACAAAAACACCATATAAGGCGTAGAGTCCTAAAAATAGTTCTAAGAAGGATATAAAAGAAATTGAAATTTTATAATTTGAATTTTTCCAAGATTGTTTTTTCGATTTAATTCCTAATTTTGGAGTTCTAATAAATTCTGATTTTTTTCCTATAACAGCTTCCAGAAAAGCCTGCGTATTATTGATGGCAATTCCAGTTCCAACTACTGCCATGAGAGGCACCCATTTAATTTTTTCTTTCCAATCATCATAAAGAACATATTGGGAAAACCCATAAAAAATAAGAGGACCAAATGTAGCAATACCAAAAAAAGTAGCAATAACAAAGAGACCAACATAATGTTCAAACAAAAAATTCATATGCATGGCTGGTACAGTAAGCAACACATTTAAAACCATCAAAGGATGTATAGAGTAGTAGGTTAAATGTACTAAAGCTTCTAATTTTACAAGAAAAGGTTGCTTTGACTTTAGAATTTTTCCCATTAATTTAACACCTGTTTGAATAGACCCTTTGGCCCAACGAAATTGCTGTGATTTATAGGCTGATACTTGAACTGGAAGTTCGGCGGGATTCACAACATCTTTAATATATTTAAATTTCCAACCTTTTAATTCAGCTCTATAACTTAAATCAAAATCTTCTGTAAGTGTATCATCTTGCCAATTGCCAGCATCAATGATACATTCTTTTCTCCAAATACCAGCAGTCCCATTAAAATTCATAAAAAAATCACTCCCACTTCGAGCGACTTGATCAATAATGAAATGACCATCTACTCCAATAGCTTGAGCTCTTGTAAGAAGAGAGTATTCAGCATTAACATGACCCCATCGTGTTTGAACCATGCCAATTTTAGAATCTTCTAAAAAATAAGGAACAGTCGCTTTAAGAAAATTTTTAGCAGGTAAAAAATCGGCATCAAAAACAGCTAAAAATTCACCTTTGGCTTTTGCTAAACCTTCACGCAAAGCACCACCTTTATGACCAGTTCGTTTTGTTCTATGAAGCAATTTAATATCATAGCCAAGTTTTTTATATTTTTTAACTAATTTTTTAGAAAGATCAAGAGTTTCATCAGTAGAATCATCTAATATTTGAATTTCTTTTTTAGTCTTTGGATAATCTATTTCAATAACTTTTTTTACAAGACGCTGTAAAACATATTTCTCATTAAAAACAGGTAATTGTATTGTCACATTAGGATATTTTTTAAAAGAATATTTTTTAAGAGAACATTGGCTATAATGTTTTTTATAAAAATAAATCATAAAATAAGTATGCATGCCATAAAGAAAAAGGAACAGAATATCAAGGAAATAGACGATTAAAAAGATAATAGTTAATAACATTTTAGCCTCATTTCAATTTTATTGACAGTAAAGATAATAAAAAAAAAAGATTTTGTCAAGGAATTTTTTAATTTTATTGCTTTTGCAAGATGGATTTAAACAAGATTTTAAAAAAAGAAATGAATTTTTCTTGCATAGATTGAGATAAAGAATTCCATTCTTCTTTTGGCAAATATGTCGTAATATTATCTGATTTCAAATTATCAATATTTTGAAACCAATGTAACTCTTTCTTTCTATTGAAATCCAAAACAGATTCTTCTGCCTCTATGGTTTTTTGGGAATTAATCAATTCCTTGCGTTCCCACTCATTTAATTGTTCAAATGCCTTAATTACTTTATCTTTATTAATGAGTTCAGTCGTGCTTAAATTTAAAATTTTAGATTCCGCATCAAATTCTTGTTTCGTCTCTATAAGTTCTTTACGAATAATATCATAAAAAATATCCCAAGCTTTTAATAATGTATCTCTTGTTGCGATTTCCTGCTGAGCCATTTTTTCCATTGATATTCTAGCTTTTATTTGCTGGTCTTTTTCAATTTGTTCTCTTCGGCCAAGTTCTAAAGTCGACTCTTCAGCTTTTAATACTTTTTCTTTATCTAACTGTTCTGTTCGGCTGAGTTCTTGAACCTTTTCATTAGCATCTAATATTTTTTTCGTTTCTAGTAATTCTTTTCTAGAAAAATCACTGAATTGTTCAAAAGCTTCAATCGATTTTGAAGCCGAAAGATAAGCCTTTTCATAATAGCAGGATGAGATATACAGATAAAGAGTCAAAGCTATTGTAGGTGCATTGTTTTTGGTTGGTTTGTTTAAAAAAAGCTTTTTATTTTTTACAATGGGGGGTATTTTTGAATCAAATATAATCATAAAAGGAGAAAATTTAATTGGTATGGTTTTGTCTTTAGAAGATGAAGTAATATAAAAGAGAACAGTATTTAGGTTTATTAAATTTTTATCGTATAAAGCCAATTTTGTCTTATGAGAATCTTTTTTAAAAAGCTTCTTTAATTCAGGTTGTAAAAGAGCAAATTCCTTTTCTAAAGATGTAGAAAATAATACTGTTTTAGACATATTGTAAATATATACATAATTTATATATTTGTCAATTTTTTAAATTTCGAAAATATTCAATAGTTTTTTGTAATCCTTGATCTAAATCTATCTCAGGTTGCCAATTTAAAATTTCTTTAGCTTTTGTAATGTCGGGTTGTCTTACTTTTGGATCATCTACAGGCAAATCTTGATATGTGATTTTACTATTTGAATTAATCATCTGTAAAACTTTTTGAGCAAAATTTAAAATTGTCCTTTCAGAAGGATTACCCAAATTAACAGGTAAATGATAATCGGATAATAGTAGTTTATTAATCCCTTTTACAAGATCATCAACATAGCAAAAACTACGAGTTTGAGTTCCATCTCCATAAATAGTAATATCCCTGTTCTCGAGAGCTTGGTCAATAAAATTGGGCACAACTCTTCCGTCGTTAAGCCTCATGCGAGGACCATATGTATTAAAAATTCTTGCAATTTTTGTATCGATTTTGTGCTTTCTATGATAAGCTAAAACAATAGATTCGGCAAAGCGTTTAGATTCGTCATAGACTCCTCTTGGACCAATAGGATTAACATTCCCCCAATACTCTTCAGTTTGAGGATGAATAAGAGGGTCCCCATAAACTTCAGAAGTTGAAGCTAAAAGAAGAGTCGCGTTTTTTTCTTTAGCTAAACCTAGCATATTATGGGTTCCTAAAGAACCTACTTTTAAAGTTTTGATAGGATAGTTAAGGTAATCTACAGGACTAGCCAAAGACGCAAAATGTAATATATAATCGATATCTTCCTTTATTTGAAAAGATTTAGATATATCATGATTAATGAATTCAAAATTTTCATTCTGTGCAAAGGCTTCAATATTTTTCTCTGTGCCAGTAATTAGATTATCAATAGCAAAAACTTTGTAACCTTGCTTGAGATAAAAGTCTGTTAAATGAGAACCAATAAACCCAGCTCCACCAGTAATGATGATTTTTTTAATAGCCATATATATTCCTTTAAAGAAAATAAAAGAAAAATACTATATTATTTCTAAAAAAACAAATTTCTTATATATTAAAGCAGAACAAAATCACTCTCTGACCCCAAAAATCTAAAAAAATACTTTTTTTTAGTTCAAAAAGTAAACCTTTTTTCATTTTTTTTGTTTATATAAGTATAAAGTTTAGAATTCTACTGTCATATTTCAAAGGAGGGCAAAATGGCTAGAGCTTTAAGATTAGATTTCCCCGGGGCTTTTCATCATGTCACTGCCAGAATCATAAACAGGGATTTTTGGTTAAAAGATGTCAAAATAAAGGCATTATTTTTGCAAACACTTTCTAAGACTTCTCTAAAATTTGATACAAAAATTATTGCTTATTGTATTATGGACAATCATTTTCACCTTGTTTTACAGTCTGGCAAAATTAGAATTTCTAAATTTATGCAGACTTTGCTTAGTTCTTTTGCTTTAAAATACAATTATTTAAAAAGAAGAAAAGGCCACGTGTTTGAAAGTCGATTTAACAGTTTCCTAATTGATAAAGAATCTTATCTTATGGGAGTTATAAAATATGTTTTGGAAAATCCAGTAAGAGCTGGAATTGTTCAAACACCAGCGGATTATACTTGGAGTAGCTATAACAAATATTTTCATATTTCAGACCATCCTATGGTCAATACTGCTACAGAAGCCATTACTGAAATATTTAATAGCAAAGAGGCTTTTTTAGATTATATGGAAGAGTATTCTTATGAGAAAAAGGAATCTCCTAAAATTACAAATGGAATTCGCATATTAGGAAATCCGGGATATATAGAGGAACTTTTACGTTTGTATACAAAAGAGAGACGGTTAAAAAAACGAGTGGTATCCCATATAAAAGAAGAACAGATTATAAAATTTATTATACAAACTTATCAGATAACTAGCTCTGCTTTAAAAACAAAACATAAAAGGAAAAAAACATTAAAAGCACGTAGAGTTTTTGCTTATTTATCAAAAAAATATAGATATTTAAAATTAGAGGATATAGCTAAACATCTACATGTTTGTTCATCTACAGTATCATTTATGATAAAAACTCTTATCTCAGATGTCCTATTTTTGAGAGATTTAGAAAATCGTTTTTTATCAAGTTTAGTATGATATTTTTATTTAATCTTCGATAATCCGTTTATTAATTCATTAAATGATTGGGGATATCTATGTTCGATGGCTCATAATTTTCTTGTTAACAGTTATTTCCTTTATTTTTTCTAGTAATAAAAATATTTCTGATATCTTTCTATTGGATCAATAACACACGAAAAAATTGATAATAGATTTGTTTTTTTATTTTGAGTCTCTGACCCTTTATTTTATTTAGGCACTTGATTTATTTTGGATTTTAGGCCTCTGACACTAAAAATTACTAAAAATTTTAATCTTATAAAACTGATAAGAAAAAGTAAGTCCAAAAAGGCACCAACAATCAAAAGACTCATTACAAAAATGAGAAAGATTGCTTAGGTTGAAGGCTAGGGCTCTGGCACCCGAAATTTCAAAAATTAGAAAAACTTAAGATTTTTTATATTCCTCTTGACAAATAAAAAAACAGACCTTAAATTATCTAAAATTTATATATATGGAGGATTTACAATGAACATACAACCATTAGATGACAGATTATTACTAGAACCATCAGAAGAAGCAGAAGAAAAAACAGCTGGTGGTATTATTATTCCCGATACAGCTAAAGAAAAACCTCGCGTTGCAACTGTAAAAGCTGTTGGCACAGATGAAGATTTACAAGAAAAAATCAAAGTCGGCGATAAAGTTTTATATAGTAAATATGGTGGAGATGAAATTGAAATGGAAGGCACTAAATATCTTATAGCTAGACGCGATGATATTTTAGCTGTTATAAAATAACTAATTACTTTTTATAAAAAAGCCGCATTTTGCGGCTTTTTTTATCTTCTCTTTTTTCCTTTTTTTCCGATAAACTATCTATGAAAACTCGAATTGTTGTATTATTCATTATGTTTGCTAATTTGAATCTCTTTGCCTATACATCTCTTTCTGATTATATTATTTCTCCGACAACTGTAAAAAAAATTGGTATTTATAAATTTCAAAAATTTGCTTCCCAAAACAATAATTTATTTTTAGAATTTCAAAATGATTTAATTTATGAACTTGAATCTGTATCTTATTTTGATGTGTATGATTATGACAAAATGTTTAATCAAATTTCAACTTATTATAAAAATAATCCTTTCGACTTTTTAAATTCCTTTGATGCTTTAGCTATTGGTGAAATTCGTTCTAATCAAAATCTTTATATAAAAATTTATTTTCCCAAAGCCACAGATCAAAGAGAATTTTCTTTTAAATTAGAAAATGAATATGACAAAACCTTTATTTTACAACTTATAAAAAAAGAATTAGAAAAAAAATTAGTTTTTTCAGGTGAAATTATTGATAGTGCCGATAGTCACAAAATCATAATAAATTTAGGTAAAAATTTTAATATCAAACCAAATCAACTTTTCGTTTCGTTTAAAGATAACCACAATGTTAATGCTATCCTAAATGTCAACCAAGTTAACAATTTAACGAGCTTATGCTCTGTTGTATTTCAAGATTCCCCTCTATCTTCAGCTGACACAGTGACATATCTTTCACCAGATTTTTTAAAAAATTTACATTCAAAAAATGTTACAATAGATATGAATTCAAAAATTTCTTTAACAAATAAAAGAAAAGTTTGGGGCATTTCTGGAAAAAATGTATTTATTTCATCTTCTCCTTATGAAAATAATTATTTAATATCAGATGAAAAAAGATTCTACTTTCGTAATCTTGATTCTCACAAATCCAAAGAATTAGAACAAAATGTTTTAATTAAACAAGTGGAATGGAATCCAAGAAATAAAACTTTAGCTTATTCCTTTGATAAAAATTTAGTTATTTACTTTATAAGTGAAAATAAAAAACTCTATTATATCAATGGTATTTTCACTCCCTATTCTCGTATTTATGATAAAAAAAATGTCAACCTTGTCTTAGATTTTAAATGGGCCTTTGATGGAAAAACTTTTGTCTTTTTTATCAAAAATCAAGGATTATATATCACTTCTGACTTTAAAAAAATAAAAAAATTAGATTTACCAAACTTTTATAATGATGTTTCAAAAATACAATTATCCTTTTCAGGTAATAATGACGCTTTATATATTAAATACCCAAATAATTTTGATGATTCCTATACTATTTTATATTATACTTTATCAAATAATTCCATTACAGAAATCTCAAAACAGATAATCAATGGATCATTTCAGATGTCAAAGGATTACACAGGAATCTTAGATTATGAATATAAAGGAAACAAAACAAACTTAATAAAAATTGAAAAAACGAATAGCCTTATAATAAAATCTAAATTTTTAGGGCCTTTACACACATCAGCAAATAATCAAATTTCTTTTAATATAAAAAATAAGCATCTTTTTCTATTTGACAATAACATAAATTATTTACCCCAGCCTAATTTCCCAATTGTAAATCAAGCTTCCTTTTTTCTTTCTTCTGAAAAAATGCTTGTAGTTGGATTTTTAAAAGACTCAAATAAAGATAATGTAATCAATTGGAAAGATAATAATGGTTTGTATTTATATAATCCTCTCATAAATACAGTAGAAACAAATCTTTTAGAGGATATTGATGAACTTATGGCAGTAACACCATCAGGCCAATATATATTTTATAGAAAAGGTTCTGATCTATTTTCTGCTCAAATAAAATAAATTTTTTCGACTATTCTAACCATTTTTGCGTTTTTTTAGCTGCTTTATCTAATTCCTCTTTAATAATTGATTGCACTGTTGTATCTAATTGTTTTTTCAATTTTGGATTTTGGGGGTCAGAGGCTAAAGCAGAATTATAATTTTTGTAAGCTGAAATAATTTTATCAGACAAAAAGGTATTGTTAATAGCTTGTTCTAAATTTTGACGAGCTATAAACCAAACCGCAGTACGCGGATCTACAAAACCATCTTTCAATCCCCTAATAATTGGCTTTAACCCAGGATAGTGTTTTATCGTTTTTTGAAACTCTTTAGTTTTAAGAGAAGAAATCCTTGCTGGCAAATATCCTGTTCGTGCTGCCCACTTAGCTTGATTTTTAGGGCTTAAAAACCATTGCACAAATTCCCAAGCAGCCCGTTGTTGCTTTTCTGTGGCATTTTTGAATAAAACAATATTCGTTCCATAAATCAAAACGCCTTTATTTTTTCCACGCAGAAGAGGAGCCATTCCCCAATTAAACATAAGATTCTTTTCAATATAAATACGAGAAACAGAAGAACCTATCATCATACCTGCACGTCCAGTGATAAAATCAGTTTGAAATTGAAATCCTGACCCGATATAGTAATCAGCAACATGATGTAAATACTTCATATCCAATAAAAATTGCAGTGCTTCAGCCCCTTCTTTTGAATTAAATAAAATAGTTTTACCATCATCTGATAATAATTTTCCACCGTTTTGCACTAAAAAACATTCAAAGTCAGAAACAGTTCCAGCACCTACATAACCTAATTTGTTAGCATTATTTTTATGAATGGTTTTTGAATACATAAGAAAATCATCCCACGTTTGAGGAGGAGAAGTGGACAATCCTGATTTTTTAAATAATTCTTTGTTATAATAAAGAATGGGAGTGCTTTTATTAAATGGCAGAGAATAAAGTTTTCCCTTGTAAACATTATCTTCAAAAACAACAGGATAAAAATCTTTCTTAAAATCTTCAACATTAGGGATAAATTTGTTAAATGGAACAAGAAGATCACCTTTTACAAATTTCGCAATCCAAGCTTCATAGGCTTGTGCTAAAACAGGTTGATTTTTAGCAATAGCAGAGGCAAGCAACTTTTGACTTAACGCATTATAATTCCCCATACTTTGAGGTACAATATAAATATCTGGGTGAGTTTGGTTGAATTCATCTATCATCTCATCTAACACTTTTCCCAGTGGACCACCCATAGCATGCCAAAAAATAATTTTTGTTTGATTTTCTTGTGCAGTCTCTTTATTAATTTTTTCTCCATGATTCACAGCTTGAAAAAAACCAAAAATAAAAGCCACACCACCTATTATTAGCATTGTATAAATTAAAATTTTTTTAATTAGATGTTTTTTCACATTCTACTCCTTCAGTCCTGATGAAGCTATGCCTTCGATAAAAGTTTTTTGTGCTAGGAAAAAAACAATGATAAGAGGGGCTAAGGAAAAAGTAGAAGCTGCCATGAGCTGAGTCCAATTCGTTCCAGATTCCTGATTAAAAACAGTCAAACCAACTTGTAAAGTTCGCATAGAAGGACTATTTGTTACAATTAAAGGCCAAAGCAAAGAATTCCAACTAGCAATAAATGTAAAAAGGCCTGTTGTTACAAAAACAGATGTAGATAGAGGAATAACTATTTGTGTTAGAGTCTGCCAGTGAGTACACCCATCAATTTTAGCTGCAGAAAATAAATCTTTTGGAATAGATTCAAAATACTGTCTCATAAAATAAATACTAAAAACAGAGGCCAACCATGGCACAGTTAAAGCTTTATATGTATCAATCCAACCTAGTTTGGCTAAAATCACATAGTTAGGGATTAATATAACTTGCTTTGGAACCATTAATGTAGCTAACAAAATAACAAATAAAATATTTTTTAAAGGAAAATCTAATTTTGCAAAGGCATAAGCAGCCAAAGCAGAAGTTAATAACTGAGCTACTGTTGTAACTACTGCTGTAAAAAAACTATTAAAAAAATATAATCCAAAAGGAGCCGATTTCCATGCCTTTAGATAATTTTCCCATAAAAATCGTTTTTTATGAACATCTTCTTTTTTTACTGTTAAAACTTTTCCTCTATTTCGGCCTGCTTTAATTATACCTTTCCATGTGTCTTTTCCTTTTTCTTTTATTATAATTTCTTCTGTTGAATTTTCATAGGAAACATAATATTTTGCAGAAGGTATCCATTTAGGAGGAAACGCTATTGATTCAGCAGGACTTTTTAAAGACGTCAAAACCATCCAAATAAAAGGCATAATCATTATCAAAGAAGAAACGCCTAAAATAAAATGGAGTAATATTTTCCATAACCTTTTCATAATTTATTCCTCATAATTTGTTTTCAGCAATTTCTTTTGAATGAGAGAAATAATCAAGATAATAAAAAAAGTCACATAAGCAATTGCAGAAGCATATCCCATTCGGAATTGTTGATAAGCGTTTTTATAAAGATAAAAAATAATTGTTGTTGTAGCGTTTTTAGGACCACCTGAAGGGGTCAGCACATAAATAGAAGCAAAAACCTGAAACGCAAAAATCGTGGACATGGTTAGAAGAAAGGCTGTTGTTGGAGTTAAAAGAGGAAAAGTAATTTTCCAAAATTGTTGCCACTTATTAGCTCCATCAATCTCAGCTGATTCATAAAAACTCGAATTAATATTTTCTAATCTTGTCAAAAAAATAATAATATTAAATCCTAAATTTTTCCATATTAAAACAACAATTACAGCAGGCATAGCCAAAATTGGTGATTGAAGCCATTTTTGAGGTTCTATATGAAAGAAATTTAGAGCATAATTTAAAAGACCATATTTATTAGGATTAAAAATCCATAACCAAACAATAGCAATCGCTGCCATTGACGTAATATAAGGTAAAAAAAAGGAAGTCCTATAAAAACTCAGCATGCGAATACCTTTTTGAAGAAGAATAGCAAAAAAAAGAGAAAGTCCTAATCCAAAAGGAATAGAAACAATTACATAATAAAAGGTATTCCCTAAAGACTGCCAAAATTCTTTTTCTGAAAACAAATTGAGATAATTTTTAAATCCCACAAAATGTTTTGGAGTAATCATATCCCATCTAAAAAAACTTAATTTTAAAGCATAAAACATAGGAAAAATTTGAAATATGAAGATAATCAAAAAAGCCGGCACAAGGAACAAAAAGGCTGTCTCTGCGTCAGATAGAAAATCTTTATGGATCCTTTGTCTACCTCTTTGAAAAGTTCTCATAAGATACTCCTAATATAAAAAAAGAATCATCCTTATATTGCATCACTTAACTATAATAATAAACATTTGTTTAGATTCTGTTAAGTGTTTAAAAAATTTTATGGCACCCTTTTCCTAAAACAGACCTTCTACCAACAAACATTATGTAATAATCATATTTTCTAAATTACGCACTGCGTCTATTAGCATTTTTTTATATTTATCAGATAAATATTTGTTATCTAAAACTAAAGAAATTAAAGTCTCAATTTTAGGATTATTCTTTTTTTTCTCATCTACAACAAATGTCAAAAGATGGGGCTCTTTTTTGCCAAAGAAGAGAGAGAGTATATTTTTTTGAATTTTTTTATAATCCTCTTCCTCTTGCCCTTGTATCACTCTTAATTTTCGGCCTACAAAAGAATATAAAAACATTAAGTTTATATAGATTGTTGTTTTATCGATCTCATAGTCGCTCACTTCTTTAGCTTCAGTAATTACACTTTTAGCAAGCCAGAAAAAAATATCAGGATATTCTTTGTATTCTTCAATAATTTTATTAAAATATTCTTGAATTGCCTTTTTCCCTCGACTTTCCAACACCTTATCTATCAAATAGTTATGGACCGGACTATAATGAGAAAACAATAGCACTTCAAAATACGAACAACTGTCTTCTATATTTTGTTCGATTAATTTTACAAAAAGTCTTTTGTTTTCTGTTTCTTTTATTTCGTTGAACAAACTTTGTAATTGTTCCCCTTGCGGCAAATGTTTGGCAAAATTAATTTTGTCTATTTTTAATTTAAGTTCATTTTTATGTTTTTGCATTTGAAGCAACAGCAAATAACTTCTTATGAATATTTTATCATCTGCTTGAGATAAAAGAGATTGAAAATAATCAGCTATTTCCTGATATAGGTTCAATTCCAAAGCCCCTTGTTTATCATGACTGATTAAACTTTCAGCTAAAGTTACTTTTGTATCAAAAGAATTAGCTTCTTCAAAGTCTTGTTTTAGTTTTTCTTCATATCTAATTGGAGTAGAAATATACCGTAATGTTTTTGTATCAACAAATTCAAAGTGTGGATTAATTTTAATGAGAGATTTTAGTTTAGTCCACCATCGGCTCCATTCTTTCACACTTAGAAGGTCATCAACTGTTTCATTTTTTATCATATCCACAGTAATAATTTTTTTATCAATTTTTTGACTAATAATTTCAATAATTCTAATAGGATTTTTTTTAACGGCCTCAAGAAGTTCTTCTTTTTTGTAACGTTTGTACACTTTAATATGTTCATCTGGAAGGACACGCAAAGAAGACAAAGCCATATCAAAGGTCATTTTATGATCTCTCTCCTTTTCAAAATCAATTTTAACTTCTTTATTTTTTATTTCTGTAATAACCCCAACACCCCACCCTTCATGATAAACATATCGATTAACATCAAATTGAATATATTTTTCAAATTTATCAATAGAATCAAAAACCTCATTCCACCATTGTTTTAGACCAGACAACAAAACATATTCCTCAAAATGAGAATGATTTACATATTTTTTAGAATACAAATTTATAAGATCCGCACGTAATTCTTTGTTTTCAGGATGAAATTTCAATAATTTTTTATAAAGATTAATCGCATCCTCAACTTGTTTATCCTTATTGATATTTTCTGCTAAAATATTTAAAAGGCTAAAAACAAATTCATGCTCAAAATTCGCAAGGAGCACTTTTTCTAGAGGCAAAAGAACAATTAAGGGGTCGTCAACTAAATCAATAATTTGTCGCCAGATAGTATCTACTTGTTTTTTATCCGCTTTTTCTATAAAATTATTTAAAGCCATCAAATAATATTTCAAAGCAGCTTTAATGTCATTTTCTTTTTTCTTGTATGCTGCAAGCTGAAGAAGAATAGTTGTATTAGTCGAATCCAAGAGGACTAATCTTTCTTGAAAGGGAATTAACTCACTTACAGCATTATTCGCCTGTAGTGCAAAAATTAAATTCTGTAAAGCAAAAATATCATCACCAAACTCTAACATTTTCCTTGACAAATATTCTAAAATTCCTAGTTTATTTTTCTTTTTAAAAAAATTGATCAATTTTTGAAACTGTTTTGTAGCATCCACAATTCTGTCAGCTTGATAATTTAAGACACCTAACACAAACAAAGCAGAAAAATTAAAATCATTTTCATGCAAAGCTTCCTCAGAAAGCGTACGTAAATCATCTACAATATTTTCTTTAATAGCCTCCTGCATTAGTGTTTCAATTTTTTTAAATTTTGTTAAATTATATTCACTAATTTGAAACTTATTATACTTTTCTGCTTCAAACATGTTCGTAAATTCTTTTAAAATCTTATTTTCAGCCATAATATCACTCTCCATTTTCTAAAACTTTATTAATATACATACTATATAATTTATGATCCAAAATTCTTAATTGCCGTTCATAGAGGATAAATTTATTACTCTTCATAGAGCCATCTGCCAATAAACTGTCCATAAGCAATAAATATTTATACATCAAGAGGGGCTTAGCTATTTGAGCTTTTTCCTCTGGACCAGTCAATGATGGACTAAGGGCTCGACATTCCTCTTCTAATTTCAAAAATTCTTCCTGTGAAAGACGTCTTTTAACATCAAAAACATTAAAACAGACTGCAACAACAGGAATCCAAAATTTTTTATTTCTGCGATAGCCTAATTCTTCTGTCAAATGAATTGCTTTTACAATAACGTCTGATTTTAATTTTTCAATAGGCACTTTTTCAGGATTAATTCTAAAAGCTTCTTTTAACAAAATTTTAGTCTGTCGTATATCACCTCTCTTATAATAAAATTCACTCAAATAAGCCAAAATTTTAGCATTATGTGGGCTAAGCCTATTAGCATAAGCAAACGTTTCTTCTGCTTTTTCAAATTCTCCAGATAAAACAAAATATTCACCTAATAAAATAAGAGTTTCTATATCTGGAATTTCAGAACTTTGAAATTTTTTAACCAATAAATCAATAATTTGCTGTCTAATTAATTTTTCTATTTGAAGATATATTTCCTGATTAGAAATACCATATTCTGAATAATACAGTTCGAAATCACTCCAAAGTTCTCTTAAAAAAAAAACTTTTTTGGAAAGATTGTGGAAACTCTCAATCTCTGAATATCTTTCAGCCCAAAATTGTAAAATTTTTAAAACATCCTTTAAATAAGGATATCCATATTGTTTATCTAACTCCTTGAAAAAAGAATAAGCTTTTTTAAATTCTTTATTCTCTATATACTGAATGCCTCCTTTATACTGAATCGCACTGTCATCATCGTTAAATGTTAATTGCCCATTTGTATCCACAAAAAAACCTTTATTGTTCTAATTCATGAGCTTGAATCAAAAAAACATAATCACTATTCTATAAATTATATAAAAAAGTGCTAAAAATCAAGTTTATTTATTTTAATTTTTTGATTTTTTAGATTTATATTCTTGGATTACTGATGAATAAATCTCTACCATTTTTTCTGTTGAAGCTTCATAACTAAAATCTTTCACATATTCAAGAGCCTGTGCTTTTTTTTCAGCATATAACTCGGGATTATCCTTGAGCGCAAATATCTTCTCTAAAAATTCCATCCTATTTAAATTGACAAGATACGCACCCACATCATTTTTTAATGTATATTTTAATCCATAAGCATTCACAGCAACCACTGGCAAACCTGCAGCCATAGCTTCTAATACAACTAAACCCTGTGTTTCTGTTAGTGATGAAAAAACAAATAAATCAGAAGAAGCATATACATTCGCGATTTGTTCAGATTCTATATATCCTAAAAATCGAATGTTTTTCTCAATTCCCATAATTGTTGCATATCTTTCTAAATCTTTACGAATGGGGCCATCTCCTGCTATAAGAAAATAAATATTTGGATCTTTTTTGACAATATACGGCATTAATTCCAAAAGAAAAGGAATATTTTTTTCTTTAGCAATTCTTCCAACATAAGATAAAACAAATGCACCCTCAGGAATCCCCCACTCCTTTCTATGATTAACTCCTGATTCAAATTTTTTAAGATTAATTCCTGATACCCAAAGTTTTATGGGCCTCTTAATTTTATAATTTTCTAATACAGTAAAAAATGGTAAAGAAGGCACAGTAATGAGATCGACTCGATTACAAAACCAACGAGTAAAAGTTCTAACAGAAAATTGAGCGATTTTTTTAGGGAGATGCAAATAGTGGACATAGTCTTCAAAAAAAGTTTGATAATGATTAATATGAGGGATTTTATACTGTTTAGATAAAACAATAGCAAGCATACCTAGGGTCCCTGTTGCCTGACTGTGGATAACATCTATTTTATTCTCTATAAAAAATTTCTTTTTAATTTGTCTTGAATAAAGCCAAGAAATACGATGTTCAGATAATCCAGGAAAAGGAACAGATTTGAAACGAAGCACACCTTCTTCTTCTGGAATCCCTTTGTATTTAGGCGCAATTATAAAAACTTTATGTCCTAAAAAAGTCAATCTTTTTTTAAGATTTTTAACAACTTCTACCACGCCATTTATGGCTGGTTTATAAGTATCAGTAATTATAAGAATATTCATGATGGCTTATAATAATGTTTTTAATTGTCTAATCCCAAATTTAACATCTTTAGTTGCTGAATTATTCGGATATTTACGAAGAAAACCATTTAAATTATTAATATTGTCTGATACTATTTCATTAAATAATTCATTATTCATTTTTTTATCCTTAAAACACGACTAAGCGCTTTTTATAATTATCGGAAAATTTTCATCCTTTCTAAAATAAAGATTATAAAAACGTTCTAAACTCTTTCTTTTTTATTTGATTTTATCTATTTTTTTTATTATCTTTTTTCTTACATTTTTGAGAAGACTACAAAATAAAAACATTATTCTATAAGAGAAAATATGGATATTTCCACAAAAACAAGATATGCATTAAGAGCTTTAATTGAATTAGCCATACAATGCGAAAAAGAAAAAAAACCTATTCAACTAAATATAATTAGTCAAAATCAAAAAATATCTCTTCGTTATTTAGAAAATTTATTTCATATTTTAACAAAACACCATATTATTAAAGGCCATAAAGGGAAATTTGGCGGATTCACTTTTATCAAAAATCCAAAAGATATCTTTATTAGTGAAATTATTTTAATTTTAGATAATCCTCTTTCAAAAATACCTTGCCTAACAGATTCTAGATCCTGTGATCTTTATACAACATGTCATACTACAAATTTATGGTCTGAGTTATATAAACAAATCATTAATTTTTTCTCTAAAATTAGTATTGAAGATTTAAAAGAAAAAACTATAAAAAACAAAAATTATATTTAGGAAATATTTTATGCCTAATCCTATTACAGAAAAATTAAACGAACAAAAGCCATTAATTGTAGAATTTGGAGGAACAACCTGTGTATCTTGTAAAATTGTAGAAGATATTTTGAAAGACATACAGGAAGAATATAAAGACACTATAAATGTTTTAAATCTTGACATTTACCAAAATTTTGATGTTGCTCAACAATTCAATATTCGTTCAATACCCACTCTGCTTTTCTTAGACTCTTTTGGTCGTATTATAGAGCAACATGTTGGTCCACTTCAAAAAATACAAATAAAACAG
>Ga0114934_10000494_pt1 | contig 25173 bp, 17 predicted proteins | sample 4SBtaG_2_FD_99695 | JGI IMG/M metagenome (GOLD analysis project Ga0114934, IMG submission 99695) | Deep subsurface microbial communities from Kolumbo volcano to uncover new lineages of life (NeLLi) - 4SBTROV10_white metaG | ecosystem: Environmental > Aquatic > Marine > Volcanic ...
CTTGGTGAGGATGATCCCCGTAAGGTTTAGACGGCGGTGAAACTCCTGGGCGATGGAGACCGCCTCCTGGCCAGTCATCGCGTCGGCCACTAAAAGAATCTCCTGCGGCCGGATCTCTTTAACCATCGCTGCCAGTTCCGCCATCATCGGCTGATCGATCTGGAGTCGCCCCGCGGTATCGAGGAGCACCAGGTCGAATTCCTCCCCCCGCGCTCGGCCCACGGCCTGCGCAGCGATCTTGACCGGATCTCCTCCATCGAGGGCGAAGGTCGCATAACCGAGCTGCTCCCCCAACTGGCGGAGCTGCTCGCCCGCCGCGGGACGGTAGACATCGGCCGCCACCAGCAGGGGGCGTTTGGCGCGGCCCTTCTTTACCAGGTATTGGGCCAGCTTCCCCACGGTGGTCGTCTTTCCCGAGCCCTGGAGGCCGACCAGCATGATTACGGCTGGCTTGGTCGAGAGATCGAGCTCGGCCTGCTCGCCGCCCATCACCGCCGCCAGCTCATCGTGGACGAGCTTGACCACCTGCTGGCCAGGAGTGAGGCTCTCCAGGATCTCCTGGCCGAGGGCCCGCTCGGCCACCCGCTCGACGAAGCCCTTGGCGACCTTGTAGTTTACATCGGCCTCGAGGAGCGCCCGCCGGACCTCTCGCAGGCCCTCCTGGACATCGGCCCGCGAAAGCCTCCCCTTCCGCCGGAGTTTGGTTAAGATCTCTGTCAGCCGCTGACCCAAGGATTCAAGCATCGTTGCTAAAATTGTAAGCAAAATGAGCGGGGCTGTCAACCTCGGCGAGCCGGACTTGCATTTAGGGTAATGATCGTCTATAATTTACCTTGAGGTGTTACCTAGATGAGCCTCAGCGGAGGGGTGGCTCTCCTCCTCTTATTGATTGTGCTTTCGGCCCTCTTCTCCGGTTCGGAGACGGCGATAACCTCGATGGAGAGGGCCAGGCTGGGTTACCTGGCGAAGGAGCACCCGCGGAAGGGCCGGGCCCTTAAGGTCCTCATTGAGGACCCCAATAGCCTGATCACGGCCATCGTCATCGCCAACAATTTTGTCAATATCTTCGCCTCCTCCATCGCCACGATTCTCTCCATCCAGCTCCTCCGGCCCTTCCTCTCCGATGCCGAGGCTGGCCTGGCCGCCACTGTCCTGATGACCCTCTACCTTCTGGCCTTCGGCGAGATCACCCCCAAGAACCTCGCCAAGGACCATGCCGAGCGATTCACCCTGGCCATGATCCGGCCGATCTGGGCCCTCGCCCGCCTCCTCCACCCGCTGATCTTCCTCTTCCGCTGGTTCTCCTCTCTAATTATTAAAACCCTGCCATCGAGCCTCCAGGGACGAGAGCAGGCCGCGGCGAGCGAGGAGCAGATCAAATACCTCGTCGATGTGAGCGAGGAGCGGGGCCTCTTGGACAAGGAGGAGGGGGAGATGATCAAGCGGATCTTCACCTACGACGACATGGTCGCGGAACAGGTGATGGTCCCACGGCCTGATGTGCATGCAATCGCAATCGATACGCCGCTAGAAGAGGTCCGCGAGCTCGTCGCTCAGGACGGCCACTCGCGCTTCCCCGTCTACGAGGGGAGTCGGGATAATGTGATCGGCTTCCTCTACGCTAAGGACCTCCTCAAGGGGGAAAATAATAAAAAATTGCGCGAGCTGCTCCGCCCTCCCTTCTATACCTCGACCACCCGCCCGCTCAACGAGCTGTTGCGCGACTTCCAGCGGGAGCATCAGCACATGACAGTGGTCGTCGATGAGTTCGGCGGGATGGCCGGGATCGTCACTTTGGAGGATATCCTGGAGGAGATCGTCGGGGAGATCGAGGATGAATACGACCAGCCGGAGCAGCCGATCCACCGCATCTCGGCCAACGAGTTCATCATCGACGGCGACACCGAGATCGATCTTTTGAATGAAAAACTCGGCCTGGAACTCCCGCTGGACGAGGGAGTGACAATCAGCGGCCTGCTCCTCAGGAGATTTGAGGACATCCCCGAGGAGGGGGAATCGCTCCAGATCGATCACGTGCGGCTGACGATCGAGGAGGCGAGCGAGCGAGAGATCCTCAAGGTCCGCCTGGAGTTCCTTCCTGAGAGAAGCCCGTAGGGGCGAACCTATGTGTTCGCCCTTGTCCCTAGTTGACCTCTCCCATCATATCCCTTACAATGCCCTCAAGGAGGAGATCGAGATGAAGAGGTCCCTGGCTCTGGCGCTCTCTTTTCTGCTCATTATTTCAGCAGTAGCAGTGGCAGCCGCTCAGGCGGAGGAGAATCATTATAATCTCCAGGTCAAGCTCGACCCCCGGAATCATACGATCAGCGGGAGCGAGTTAGTTGAATACTACAATGATTCTGAAACGGCGTTAAATTCGCTCTACTTTCTCCTGTTGCCCAACCTGGGCCGTGAGCGGAATCCCTATCTGGACAGCTTCTATATCGACCAGCAGTATTGGAACGGCTTCGACCCCTCGTGGCTCAAGGTCGGCGCGGTGACCGATGATCAGGGCCAAGCGCTGGAGTATGAATTGCAGGCGCTACCGCCGGCACTTCAGACTTACTCCTTGAAGGGGACGCTGCTCCTGGTGCACCTCCCCGGGCCGCTCGCCCCCGGGGGGAGCTTCAAGCTGAAGCTGGAGTTCACCACGAAGTTCCCCCAGATGATCACCGGCGACCAGTGCTACCACCGCGATATCTACACCTGGAGATTGGGCTGGAACCCAATCGCCGTCCCGGCAAGCCTGCTCCATGATGGACGGCTGGCCACGGATGATCATTTCAGATTCGAGTTGCCCGCGGCCTGGTATGAGGCCACATTCTCCATCCCCAAAGATTACATCTTAGCCAGCGGGGCCGACGAGCAAAAGGAGCTAACGGGAGTGGCAGGGACAGAGGCAGCGCCGCCCACGGAGGCCCAGACCGCCAGCGAGCAGGTCCACCCGGCGAACGTCGGCCCGGCGGTCGCCAAGGCGGTGTCGCAGAAGATCGAGCGGCTCCCGCTGAAGGAGAGCTACAAGAAGATCAGCCTGCAAACCGCGACGCCGGTCCGCTCGCTGGCCTTCGCCGCCGGCCCGGCGGAGACCTTCAAAAAATATACGCTGACCCACAATGGTTTGGAGATAGAGGTCTATTACCTCCCCGGGCGGGAGGACGCCGCGCGCCAGCTCGCGACCTACGCCGCGGAGATCCTCGACCATTATCAAAAATTGTATGGTGCCTACAGCCATAAGAGGATCGCGCTGATCGGCTCCACGACCTCGGGACTCTGGGGGATGGCCGCCGATGGCTTCGTCCTGCTCGGGGATGGGGCCTTCGCGGATAAGGATCTGGGGGTGCCGGGGCTGAGCGACCGGCTGGTCGAGTGGCTGCTGGCCCACGAGCTAGGCCACCAGTGGTTCGGCATCGGGGCGGGGGCCGACTTCAACGCCGAGAACTGGATCAGCGAGGGCTTCGCCCAATACCTCTCCATCACTTACTTTGAGGGGAAGTATGGCAGCTTCGGTCCCAACGTCTTCGTCTTCGAGCGGCCCGGCCTGTTGGAGAAGCTCGTCGAGCATGAGCTGGGGTTCTACAACCTGCGCCAGCACAACGTCGAGCTGCCCTATCTCCAGGTTCTAAAAGACAGGTTCGACGAGGCGGTCATCAAGCCGGAAAAAGATGTTAAATACGGGAACTGGTCCGCCATCAGGATCTACGACAAGGGCTATCTCGTCCTGCGGGCGCTCGCCGGCGAGATCGGCCCGGCGAGGATGACCGTGCTGATCAAGCAGATTTATCAAAAGTATGATCATAAGATCCTGACGGTGAAAGAGCTGGAGCAGGCGGCTGAGGAGGTCTCCGGCAAAAATTTAGGGGAATTCTTCAAGGACTGGCTCTACACCGCTGCTCGAGTCGATTATGGGGTCAAGCGGGTCACCGTAGCAAAGCAGGATAGCGGAAAATTTTTAAATAGAATCTATCTCTTCCGCCATGGCGAGGCGGTCCTGCCGGTCGAGCTTAAGGCGATAACTGAGGCGGGCAAAGATATAGAGCAGACGTGGGACGGACGGGAGAAGGAGCATGTCTTGGAACTGAAGACGGCCAGCCCGATCAAGGAGGTCGAGCTCGATCCGGAGGAGATGATCCCGGACGCAGACCGCCTGAACAACTTCTACCCCATAAAATTGCGGGTGATCACCACGGGGAAGAATGACCTCCCGCTCGATGCCTACCTGCTGCGGTTCGACCCGACGACCCAGACCCTGGAGGGCGGGACGCTCTGGCAGCGCTGGCTCCTGGGGCAGGGAGTGGGGGCCTTCGCCATCTACCTCGGCCGCGGCTCGACCTTCCGCGGCTATCTCGATCTAAGCGGTCTCGATCTGTATGGGACGGTCGCCGGGGAGCTGGAGCTAAACTTGACCGGCTACTCCAATCCCCCGGTCGGCTCACCGGCCAGGTATTGGGAGCCGACTGACCAGGTCAGCCTTGTCAGTGGGCGGACGATCGACCGCACCGTCGGCAAAGGGGTAAATTATCTTGAGGCAAGCTGGACGAGGAGCGAGATGGTGCGCGACCACTACTCGACGGAGTTCTCCCTCCTCGGCTACCCCTTCAAATTCGGCCGCCTCTCCTTAAGGAGCCAACGCAGGTTCCGCCCGATACCCCATCTCTACCTCGACGAGGAGGTGAGACTTGGCCTCGGCGCGAGCCTCCCCCGCCCCTTCCAGTTTACCCTGGATGAGCTTCACAGCTTCTATAGGAAGACGGAGAAGGGGAAGTGGGAGAAGGAGCACTTTCCGGGGAATATAAAATTATCTGGTCAGTTCTCCCTCAGCTTTCCGGCCAAGCGGGAGATGGATTATGACCTGGCCAATCTGGCAGTGCTCGACGAGGTGCGCGAAGCGCTCTTCCTCACCTGGGGCCAGACCTGGGAGGGTCTGGAGGACATCGACTTTACAAGCCTCAAGCTGGAGGTGGGGCTGGAGGCGACCACCAGCGGCCGGACCCTCGGCGGGCTCTTCCCCTTCAGTATCACCGTCGGGTTTGCCTACCCCCTCTTGGGGATCGAGCCGGAGGGCCAACGAGGCTGGGGCTATATCAGGGTCCAACTGCCTCTGCTGTGAGGGGACCGCTCCACCTCTCTCCATCGAGGGCTTGACAGCCGGCCCGGCAGAGGGAGGAGGCCCTCAAGATTGAGGGAGGATGAGTGATGAGATCATTTAGGTTCAGCTTGGTAGTGATCTTCCTGATAGCTTTGCTCTTCGGGGGCGTGAAGCTCCCCCGTTTGGCGAACGTTCAGGCTCAAGGGCCGGTCTACGGCGGGACGCTGCGGGTGGCCCTCCCCGCCGAGCCGCCGGGGCTCGACCCGACGACCAACACCGCGGCGGTGATCGACCGCGTCGTCTACAATAACGTCTATGAAGGACTAGTCAAGCTAAGCCGGACAGGGGAGATCGTCCCCGGGGTGGCCGAGGGCCTGCCGGAGATCTCCGATGATGGTCTGGTCTGGACATTCCACCTGCGCCATGGGGTCAAGTTCCACGACGGCCACGAGCTGACCGCGGCGGACGTAGGCTACACCTTCGAGCGAGATAAGGATCCCGCGACTGGCGTCCCTCACCCCGAATATTATGAACCGATCGAATCCATCGAGGCCTTAGATGAATACACCGTCCAATTCACGCTGAAAGAGCCCGACTCGATGTTCCTCTTCAACCTAGCTCGGGGGGACTCGGTCATCGTCCCCAACGGCGCCGGGGATGAGCTGAAGAGCCATCCGGATGGGACGGGGCCGTTCAAGTTCGTCGAATGGGTCCGGGGGGACCACGTGACGCTAGCTAAATTCGCCGGTTACTATAAAAGACTTCCCTATCTGGACAAGGTGATCATCAAGTTTATCCCCGATCCCAGCGCCCAGATCGCGGCGCTTAAGGCCGGGAATATCGATGTCATCGCCTATATCATGAGCCCGGAGAGCGCGGTGGACATTGCTAATGATCCGCGATTTAAAGTCCTCAATGGCGTCAGCACGGGCGAGGTCATCCTGGCGATCAACAACTCCCGCAAGCCGTTCAACGATCTGCGGGTGCGGCGGGCGATCAGCTATGCCATCAATCGCCAAGAGATCATCAAAGGGGCGATGTTCGGTTATGGGACCCCGATTGGGAGCCATATGAGCCCGATCAATCCTAACTACATTGACCTCACCTGGCTCTATCCCTATGACCCAGATAAGGCCAGAGAACTGCTGGCCGAGGCCGGATACCCCAATGGATTCAAGGCCGTGCTCACGCTCCCCCAGCCCTACAACTACTCCGTCCGCTCCGGTGAGATCGTCGCCGACCAATTGAAGAGGGTGGGGATCGATCTTAAGATTGAGCTGATCGACTGGGGGCAGTGGCTCGAGCGGGTCTTCACCAATGCCAATTACGACCTGACGATCATCGGTCACGCTGAGGCTTTTGACATTTCAATTTATGCTAAACCGACCTACTACTTCCGCTACGACAACCCCTGGTTACGAGAGGTGATCCATCGGGCGCACCTAGCAACAGATCCGGTGGAGCAGAAGAAGCTCTATGCCATTGCCCAATGGATCATCGCCTCGGATGCGGTCAACGGCTTCCTCTTCGTGGCCCCCAGCCTCCCGGCGATGCGGAGGGAGGTCATGGGCTGGTGGAAGGACTATCCGATCCCGGCTTGCGATGTGACCGAGGTCTGGATCGCCCATTAGTTGGAGAACGAGCGAGAATGGCCCCTCGGCAGCCCCCCTCCTGGCAAGGGGGATGAGAGATGCTGACATACTCTATCCGCCGGTTCATTACCCTGGTGCTCACCCTGCTCCTCGCCTCGATCCTCATCTTCGCTGTGGTCAATATCATCCCTGGCGATCCGGCCCAGATCATCCTGGGGACGGAGGCGACTCCCCAGAGCCTGGCCCGGGTGCGGGCGAAGCTCGGCCTCGACCGCCCGACGCTCGTCCGCTATTTCGATTGGCTTGAGGGCATCGTCCTCCACGGCGATCTCGGCCGCTCGATCAGTTATGATCTGCCTATCTCCCAGCTCCTCGCCAGCCGCCTGCTCGTCACTGGGCCGCTGGCGGCGCTGGCCATCCTCTTCACCATCATCATCTCCATCCCTTTAGGGATCTATGCTGCCACCCATCACCATCGACTGGGTGATTACGGCACAATGGCCTGCTCACAGATCGGACTGGTCATTCCCGAATTCTGGCTTGGGATCCTATTGATCATCGGCTTTGCGGTGAACTGGCATCTCTTCCCCGCGGGGGGCTTCACCAGTTGGCGGGAGAACCCCTGGGAGAGCCTGAGGTCCCTGCTGCTGCCCGCCCTGGCCCTGGGGATGATCCGCGCGGCGATCATGGCCCGCATGACCCGCTCCTCGATGCTCGAGGTCCTGCGGGAGGATTTTGTCCAGACCGCCCGGAGCAAGGGCCTTCCGGAGAGGATTGTGATCTACAAGCATGCCCTGCGGAATGCGCTCATCTCCGTGGTGACCATCCTCGGGCTGCAACTGGGCCAGTTGATCGCCGGGGCGATCATTATCGAGACGGTCTTCTACCTGCCGGGGATGGGACGGCTGGTGATGTTGGCCATCAACCAACGAGACCTGCCTGTCGTCCAGGGGATTGTCCTCTTCATCGTCGCGGTGATCGTCATCGTCAACTTCATCGTCGATCTACTCTATGGCCTACTCGACCCTAGGATCAGATATGACTGAGAGAGGCAGGCAGACGATGAGGCACTACCTGAGCTTCACCATCGGTTTGACCTTGGTGGGCTTGGTGGTCTTTACCGCCATCGTCAGCCTCTTCTATACCCCTTATGAACCTAATGAGATGGAGATCTCTGTGCGCCTCCAGGGGCCGAGCTGGGCACACCCCTTGGGGACAGACCAATATGGGCGAGACCTCCTCTCCCGGGTGATGCGCGGAGCGGTGAACTCGATCACCGTCGGCTTCATCGCTGTGGGGATTGGGATGAGCTTGGGGATACTATTGGGAATGCTTGCCGGCTACTACGGCCGCTGGCTCGATGAGACGACGATGCGTATGATGGACGTGATCTACGGCTTCCCCGCCGTGCTCTCTGCTATCTTGATCACCTCGATTCTCGGTCCGGGAATCAAGAATAGCATCATCGCCATCGGGATCTACAATATTCCGATCTTCGCCCGCCTCACGCGGGGGAACTTCCTCACCCTCAAGGAGCGGGATTATGTCATTGCGGCTAAGGCCATCGGGAGGAGCGGCTTAGGGATCATCCGCCGCCATATCCTCCCCAATGCTCTATCTCCCTTGATCGTCCAGGCGACGATCAGCTTTGCCGTCGCCATCCTGGCCGAGGCCGGTCTGAGCTACCTCGGCCTGGGGACCCAACCCCCCCATCCCAGTTGGGGGTCGATGCTCAAGGACGCCCAGACCTTCATGACGCGCTCCATCTGGCCGGCGATCTTCCCCGGCTTGGCGATTGCTGTCGCCGTCTTGGGATTCAACCTCCTCGGCGATGGTTTAAGAGATCTGCTCGACCCCTGGCTGGCCCATCTCCGATGATCAGGCGAGAGTTCATCAGCCGCAGCCCTCAGGAGACGATGGAGTTCGGCGAGCGCTTAGCTCGCCAGCTCCGGCCAGGAGACTGCCTCGCGCTGGTCGGCGAGCTCGGCGCGGGGAAGACGACGCTGGTCAAGGGGATCGCCCGCGGTTTGGGCATCCCCGAGGATGAGGTCCTCTCGCCGACCTTTATTTTAGTTAGAGAATATCGGGCGGGAAGGCTCCCCCTCTTTCACATCGATGCCTATCGCATTGCCAAGCCGGAGGAGTTGCGGGAGATCGGGCTGGAGGAGTATCTCCTCTCGGAGGAGGGGATCTCGGTGATCGAGTGGGCCGACCGGGTGCGGGAGATCATTCCAGCAGGATGCATCGAGATCAAGCTGGAGATTATCTCGGAGAAAGAGCGCCGGATCGCTATCCGCGGCCTCACCAGGGCGGGGACAAGCTCACTGGGCAGGACTTAAGGAAGAGGTCCGGTTCAGAACGTTATCTCTACAGGGTTTATGGCTCCCTCTCCCTTGATGGGAGAGGGCAGGGGTGAGGGTGAAAGCGCTATCTTCCCTCATTTTCTCCTTCCCCCTGCCCAACCTTCTCCCACCGAGGGGAGAAGGAGCTTTAGGAAACACTGTTGGGATCACACTTTTAGGCTTAGGTTGTAACCAGTGCCCTCGCAGGTGCCCCAAGACTTGCATCTCTAGCCCATCTAATCTATAATTTGGCTGAGATGGCTGAGGATTCGACGTTCTATAGCCCCTCCGAGGGTCGGATGAGCTTCGCTGAGGTAGTGGAGCAGATCGTCGTGCTGATGGCCGAGGAGCCCCAGAGCCATTATGAGGTCGTCGTCGGGTCCGACTGCCACGATACCCCGATCGGTGAGGACTTCAACCGCCATCGGCGAGCGGGGAAGGCCCCACCGATGGAGTTCGTCAGCGCGATCATCGTCCACCGCATCGGCAAAGGGGGGAGGTATTTCTGGCGACGGGTCCACGAGGAAAACATCTACACATTGCGCCAGAAGATCTACAAGGAGGCCTCCCTCTCCTTCGAGCTCGCCCGGCAGTTGATGCGCGAGCTTGCCTCGCGGACGATGCTCGACTACAACCTGGAGATTCACATCGATGTCGGCGAGCACGGCCGCACCAGGGAGCTGATCGATGAGGTCGTCGGCTACATCCGCGGGGGCGGCTTCGCTGTCAAGACCAAGCCCGACTCCTACGCTGCCTCCTCGGTAGCAGACAAACATGCTTAATTCACCCCACCACACCTGAAATGGGCCAAAAAAGCTATGCTGTCGTCCCCGTGCTTGCCTGCCTAATCCTATCCTTTCTCCTCCTTCTCTACAAGCTTGAGGCTCTCGCCCAGCTCCCGCAGGCGGCGATCGACCTTCCAGTAGATGCTCCCCTTCGCAAAATTCCCATTCTTCAGCCGCCGCCCGGCCTTCTCTCCCGTGAGCAGCTCAATCCCCTCGTCGATCGTCTCGACGGACCAGATATGAAACTTCCCCTTGCGGACGGCCGCAATCACTTCATGGGAGAGCATGAGGTTAGCGACGTTCTGCTCGGGGATGATCACCCCCTGCTCCCCGTTGAGCCCCTTGAGCTGGCATGTCTTAAAAAACCCCTCTATCTTTTCGTTGACCCCCCCGATCGGCTGGATCTCCCCCTTCTGGTTCACCGAGCCGGTGACGGCAATATTCTGTTTTAAAGGGACGTCGGAGAGGGCCGAGATCAGGGCATAGGCCTCGGTGGAGGAGGCACTGTCCCCGTCGATCTCGGAGTAGCTCTGCTCGAAGGTCAGTGAGGCTGAGAGGCTCAGGGGCTTATCGTGAGCGAATTTCTCGCCGAGCCAGCCCTTTAATATTAATAGACCCTTGGTATGGATCTTTCCCGAGAGTTCGGCCTCCCGCTCGATATTCACCACCCCGTCCTTCCCCGCGAAGACGTTGGCCGTGATCCTGGTGGGGCGGCCGAAGCTGAAGTCCCCCAGCTCGTAGACGGCGAGGCCGTTCACCTGGCCGATTTTCACCCCCTCTACATCGACGAGTAGTTCCCCCCGCGCGATCATCTCCTGGAGCCGCTCCTCAGTGAGGTCGCTCCGATGGTGCTTATCCGCAATTGCCCGCTCAACGTGCTCGGCCATGACATATTCTGAGCCGTCGCGCTCGGCACAGTAGCTCGCCTCGCGGATGATCGCCATGATGTCGCTGAACCGCGCCGAGATCTTCTTTTGGTCGCCGGTGAGCTCGGCGGCATACTCCACAACGCGGGCCATGCCCGTCCGATCAAAATCCTTCAGCCCGGGCCGCTCGAGGACCCGTGCGCGGATGAACGGGCCGAACTTCTTAATATATTTCTCATCCCAGTCCATCTCCGAGGCAAACTCGCTCTTGATTTTAAAAAATTCCTGGAAGTCCTCTTCATATGCTTGGAGAAGGCCCCAAAGCTCACGGCTCCCGACGATGATCAGCTTCACGCGAAGGGGGAGCGACTCGGGGCGGAGCCCCTCGGTCGCGGCGTAGCCGAGGAGCATCGCCGGATCCTCGATGGTGATCTTCCCCGACTTTAGGGCGACCTTGAGTGCCTCCCAGGAGAGGGGATATTTGAAGAGATTGTTCGCGCTCAGCACGAGATATCCCCCATTGGCGCGGTGGAGCGAGCCGGGCTTGATCATGGTGAAGTCGGTCGTCATCACGCCGAGCTGGACCCTCCGCTCGACCTTCCCGAAGAGATTGGGGTAGGTGGCATTCTCCTCGACGACCACGGGGGCGCCCTCCGCCCGGGAGTTGTCCACCAGGATGTTGACGTCATAGCGGGCGAGTTGATCCCCGCCCTGCTCGGCCTCCCCTTCTTTACCGATGAACAGCTCTAGATTGGCGAGGATATCATGTTTTACCTCATCGAGGAATTCACGCACCCGGGGCTCCTCGCCGTAGACCTCCTTAAGCGTGGCGACCTTCGGCTCGAGGGAGAAGGCGACCACCTCGCGGTTGAGTTCCTCCAGTCGCCGCGCCCGTTCCTCCTCCAGTCCCTGGGCCTCGCGGATCGTCTCCTCGATCAGTAGCTTGACCTCATCGTGTCGCTCCTCGATCGCCTGGCGCTCCTCCTCACTCAGTTTTTTATACTCTTCCTCGCTCATCGGCTTCCCCGCGACGAGGGGGATGGTATTGATCCCGATCGGCGTCCGCTGCAGGACAAATCCCTTCTCTTTTGCTGCGCCCTCCAGCTTGGCGAACAGCTCCTCTCTCTTGCGGTTGATCGCCTCATCGATCTTCCGCTTGTGCTCCTGATACTCCTCGCTCTTGAAGGCCGTGGGGATGTCCCGCTTCAGAAGCTCAATCAGTTTGCTCATATCCGCCTTGAGCCGCGCTCCCTTCCCCGGGGGAGGGAGGAGGTAGCGCGGAGTGTAGGGGTCCTCGAAATTGTGGACGTAGCAGATGTCGGGCGGTTGCTCCTCTTTAGCGCTGATCCGCTCCAAGAAGGAGCGGACGATCGACATCTTGCCCGTCCCGGGGCCGCCGGCGACGTAGATGTTGTAGCGGCTATCCTTGATCCCCAGGCCGCATTCCAGGGCCTGAACCGCCCGCTCCTGGCCGATGACCTCGCCCAATGGCTCGACCTCCGCCGTCGTCTTGAATTGAAAGATTCCAGGATCGCACCTCCGCCTTAGCTCCTCTGCCTTGAGCTCACGCATCTTTCTCCCTCCTTGATTGAAGAGAAATGAAGGCTTAATTGCACCTAAAGGATAGCAGATTCGGCCGGAGCCGAGCAACAAAGAAAAGGGAGAGGGCCCGCTTGAGGGCCCTCCCTCGCTTATGACTGCGCAGCCGGAGGTGTAGGTTTACATCACCTGCACCTCTACGTCCTTGGGGATCGGGATCACAAAGCGCGGGGAGAAGCTGCTCACGAGCCCCCCAATCTTATAAAGGCCTCGTGGGGCATCCTCCGGCACCTGCACCTTGTAGGTGATCCTCAGGCGATCCCCGGAAAGGAGGCCTTGGACCCAGAGCCATTGATACTGACTGCCCTCCTGTTTAAAGACAGCTCCATTGCTGTCCACCTCTCTCAGCCGCCAGCCTCTTGGTGGCTCAACTTGCAGTCCTGGTCCATTGACCGTCGTATGGAAGTTGATCTCGACCGTTACCTCGATCCGATCCCCGGGGAGGGCGCGCTGGGGGGAGATAGTCTGCCGGATGGCAACGGGGGCATCCTCGACCTCGATCTCCATTGCACCGGTGGCCACAGCCCCCCCGTCGCCGGTGATCCGCAATGAGACCTGATAGTTCCCCCCCTCATCATAGAGCCACTCGGCCTGGGGCGAATTCGAGGCGAGATCGTAGGTCCCATCGCCATCGAAGTCCCACTCATACTTGACGATCCGCCCACCCGGATTGCTGGAGCCGGAGCCATCGAAGGTCACGACATCGTTGACCGTCGGCTGGGGAGGGGAGAAGGTGAATGCCACCTGCAGTGCCTGGTCAGAGCTGGCATAGAGCCCCACCAGCGCCACAATCAAGAGGGCTGCTGCTAGTCTCCCTTTTAACTTCAATGGACCCTCCTCATGGCAATGGTTCATAGACCGGGGTATCGGTCAGCCAGTAGGCGACCAGCCCCTCCATCGCCTTCAGGTCGATCACCGCGCCGCCGGTGTTCTCGATCGTCTGCCCCCCAAGCCACCAGGCGACGGCCTGCTGAATCTGGTCGAAGGTGATCTTATCGGAGAGCTGGATGTCGAACTGGTCGTTCTGAGTATCCCAGCGGGAGACGACCCAACTGATCGGCAGCCGGTCGGTGATCTCCACCTGGTTCTCCCCCCCGACCGCCATCTCGAAGTCCGGCGAGGCGCTGCCGATGTTCCCGCTGACATTATAGATCTTCAGCGCCGCATCGGAGGGGACCGCCACATCGTAGATGATCGTCTTGACCGACCCCGCGGGGACCTTCTTCACAAAGAGCCACTGCACCGCGCTGCTGTGGTAGGTCGCCCCAGCGTTCTCGACGGGGGTGATCGTCCAGCCCTGGGGGAGGTTCTCATCGAGGCCTAGGCCATTGAGGTCCATCTTGGCCTCGATGGTCACCGTCACGCGGAAGGTCTGCCCCGGGAGGGTCTTATCGGTATGGAGATAGGTGTTGATCTCGCGGGAGACGGCCGCAGGCTCCAGGATCATCACCTCTTGGGTCGAGGTGGCGCTGGCTCCATCGTCGTCCAGTATCTTTAAGGTCACCTGATAGGTCCCAGCTTTCTTATAGACCGTCTCAGCCGTCTGTCCCTCCGTCTCAAAGGTCCCATCGCCGTTGAGATCCCACTCATATTTCACGATCTCCCCGTCAGGGTCATGGGAGCCGGAGGCATCGAACTCCACCTGCTGGCCGACCCCCGGCTTCGGGGGGGAGTAGGTGAAGCTCACCTCTGGAGCGACGTTCAGGATCTCGAGCTCCTCGGAGATGCTCCCCTCGCCCCCCTCGTTGTCCCGCACGGTGAGCTTGACGGTGTAACTCCCATCGTTGGCATAGCGATGAGCCGGATTCTGCTCCGTCGAGGTGCTCCCGTCGCCAAAGTCCCAACTCCATGCCACGACCTGGCCATCGGGGTCGGAGGAGTGATCCTCAAACGCGATGGTGTCCAGATCTGTCGGGCTCTTGGGGGTGAAGGTGAAGCTGGCCTGCGGCAGCTTATTCGGTGCCCGAATGGTGAGGCTCAGCATTGTCAGTTTCAGCTCCTGCGGCCGGTGGCGAAAGTCGGTGAAGCTGAGCGAGCCCGGCTCCTTATAGATATCGAGGGTCTGCTGCTCTGAGACCTGAAGGGAGTAGCCGATCTTGAAGGAGGCCCTCCAGCTCCCGCCGACGGGGAGTTCCTTCAAGGTCCACTCCAAGGTGGTGAGACTATCGTGCTTGACGATACGGGTTGGCGGGTTGGTGGGAGCTCCCTCGTAGCTGAAGCCCGCAGCAAGGGTTTTTGTAATAGTGAGATCGGTCCCGACCATATCGCGGTAGATCGCGGCGAAGAGCTTATCCAGGACTCCATCATCGAGCTTTTTGAAGAAGATCCCGCCAGTTGTCCCAGCGATCTTACTCAAGAGATCCGCTTGGAGATACCGTCCGATCCCGATGGCGAAGATCGCAATCCCGTTGTGGGCCGCGCTCTCCGCCTGGGGCATAGGATCGCGCCCCGCGTTGCTCCGCCCATCGACGAGCAGGATCTCCGCCAGGACGGCGTCCTCACGGCCATTTTCGATCAGCTCGCGGTTGGCCTCGGCCAGCCCCTCACCGAGAGCCGTCTTGCCCATGTTCTCCAGCCGGTCGAGCTGCTCCGCCACCAGTCGCTCGTTCCCGGTCAGCTCCACGTCGAGACTGGCCTGATCAGCGAAGGAGACCAAGGCAGCACGATCATCCGGACCGAGCCTTCCCAAGATCTCCTTCCCGATCTGCCGCACGACGGTGACGTCGGAGCTGGCCGAGCGATCAACGACTAGGACCAGATCCAGGGGGAACGGTTGATCCCTCAGGGCCTGGAGGGTCAGGTTGACCGTAGCGGTATTCGGCTCCCCGGAGTTCTGAAAGTAGATCTCGCCAGGGCTCACCTGCTCCCCCGTCCCGATGAGGGAGGAGGGCTGCTGAGCGCTGAGACCGCCCCCTAGGCCCCAGATGAGCAGAGCGATGATGATACCAGCAGTTGCACCTCTAATCAGTCCTGCCATCTTTACCTCCTTTTTCTCTTCCCTTCTTCGGTAGGGACTTATCTATTCCCATCAGGGTCGTCGGGCGCAGTCCCCAGCGGCTGGTCCACCGGGGTATCGGTGAGCCAGTAGGCAATCAGGAGCTTCACCGTCTCGAAGTCGATCGTCTTGCCGCAGGTCCCGGGGACCGCCTCATCCTCTAGCCAGAAGGCGATCGCCGCCTGAATCTGCTCAAAGGTGATCTTGCTCGAGAGCGTGGCATCGATCGTGTTCTTCTCCACATCGAGGTAGGCGATGGCGATGGCAATGGCGAGGCACTTGGCGATTACGACCTCGGTCTCGCCGCCCACGGCCAGCTCGAACTGGGGGTTGGCGCTGTCAGCGATCCCGCTCAGATCGAAGGTGTTGGCCTTGCACTCCTCGCCGCCGAGGCAGTAGACCCGCCCTTGGGGGACGGTCACCTCGTAGGTGATCGTCTTGATCGTCCCGGCAGGGATCTTCTCAGGGAAGACCCACTGGGTCTGGGACTCCTTGAAGACCCCGCTAGCGCTGTTGATCGGCTTGACCTCCCAGCCCTGGGGGAGGTTCTCATCGAGCCCCAGGCCATAGAGGTCCTTATTCGCCTCGATGGTGATCGTCACCCGGAAGATGTTCCCCCGATAGGCCTCTAGATACAGTTGATGGAAGGGGAACGGCGTGAGGATCTGCCTGGTGATGGTGACGGCCTTGTCCCCTGGCTCTTTGGGGAGCGGTTCATCGATCGGGATGCACTTGAGATAGTGGGCGATCAGCAGCTTGAGGGTCTCCAGATCGAGGAGGTTGCCGCAGGTCCCGGGGACCGGCTGATCCTCCACCCAGTAGGAGATCGCTTGCTGGATCTGGGCTGCGGTGACATCATTGGAGAGGGTGAGATCGATCTCCTCCGTCTGAGTATTGAGGTGGGCGATGGCCACGATCGCCGGGAGACAGCTATCGACCTTGAGGCAGGAGTCGCCGTTTACTTCCTTATGGAACGCCGGTTGGGCGCTGTCGATCTCCCCGGTGATGCACTCCTTCACCGGCAGTGGTCCGCTCATCAGCTCCTGCGGCACGGTGACGTCGTAGATGATCTTGATCGTCTCCCCCGCGCGGACGGTGCGGGCGAAGATCCACTGGGTCTCGACCCGCTTGAAGGCTGCTCCAGCGTTGTCGATGGGGTTGATCTCCCAGCCGCCGGGGAGGTCCTCATCGAGGCCCAGCCCCTCGATAGCGGTCGAGGTGGTGATCTCCACAATCACGCGGAAGGTCGAGCCGGGGAGGACCGCCGGGGTGGAGATCGTCCGCGTGGCGGTGACGACTGCCTCGGAGACGGTGACCGTCCGGGTGACCGTATCGGTCGCTCCCTGGTTATCGGTGACGGTGAGGGTGACATTGTAACTGCCGGCCGCGCTGTAGGTGTGGCTCACAGTGACGCCGTTCCCGGTCGTCCCATCGCCGAAGTCCCAGGCATATTTCGTGATGCCCTTGTTCGGGGCAGAGGCATTATCGGGGTCCTTTGAGGCAGAACCATCGAAGCTCACTGCCTGGCCTATGCTGACCGTCGTTGGGGAGAAGGTGAAGCTTGCCTTGGGGGGGATGTTGGTCGTCGCGGTGATCGTAATCGGGTCGGTGAGGTTGGCAAGCTTGGTATAGACAGGCTTGTCAACGGTCCCGGTGACGAGGTCCCACTCATTGATTCCGCTGATGAAGTTCGGGGTGATGGTGATGGTGAACTCCTTCCCCAAACCACCGATGACCGTGCCATCGTCGTGGACCGCATCCCAGTTCCAATGGATCGTCGCCGTCGGCGGGGTGAAGTCCCAGGTGTCGGGTGAGGGATCATCACGGATCACGATCGTCGCGCTTGCGGGGAGTCCGCTGAAGGAGAACTCCACCTCGCCCCCAGTGGTGTTGTTCGGGGCATCGTGGATGATCACGAGGTAGATCTCCCCACTGGTCGTATCCTTATAGAGGAAGAGGATGCTGTGCTCGGCGACCTCCAGGCCGGTGTGGGACTCATCGTTGCTGTAGCTATAGAAATCGGTCACCGAACCGGCGCGGCTAATCGGCGTGAGCTCGTAGGTGTTAGTGCCCTGCTTCACCGAGAAGTAAAGATTCTCCCCCTGAGCCGCGAGGGGGAGGGTGAAGAGGGCTAGAAACAACAGGCTCGCAAGCAGGCAGATGGAGTATCTCCAGCTCCTGCTGCCGGACTTGGGAATACTTCTAAAACTCTTCATCTCGGCCTCCTTTAATCCCGAGTATAGCACCGCAGGGAGAGGATTACCGTAATCTATATAACAGTCCCTCCTCCTGTCTTTCTCCTACCCAAAGAGCGGGCACAGGCAGTATAATACGGGTAATCGGCGGGAGTCAACCTGCAGGTGCCCATCATTGTAGGGGCAGACCCGCGTGTCTGCCCTGGGAAAGGGCGAACACATAGGTTCGCCCCTACGGATGGCCGACGTTGGTGGAAGTACTTGCGGGTGCCCCAAGCCCAGGAGTTTAGACCTTGAGAGGAATGGGGTTCTGGGCCTGGTGGGGATGGTCGGGGCCGGGGTAGACCTTGAGGCGGCGGAAGGCCCGGCGACCTTGGGCGTTCTTGGGGAGCATCCGCAGGATGGCTTGCTTCAGGGGTAGGGTAGGGTTCCTCTCCAGGACCTCGCGCAGTGGCCGGGTGCGGAGCCCACCAGGGTAGCCGGAGTAGCGATAGTAGACCTTCTGATCGAGCTTCTTACCCGTGACACGGATCTTCTCCGCGTTGATCACTATGATATAGTCGCCGACCCCCGCATGGGGTGTATAGATCGGCTTATGCTTCCCCTGGAGGATGGTGGCAATCCGCGCCGCGAGCCTCCCCAGCCTCTGGCCACGGGCATCGATCAGATACCACTCCCGCTCATCCTCCAGCTCTTCCTTCTTGACCATATAAGTCCGCTGCATCGATAGGTCCTCCCAGCTTGAGGCTAGCATACCAAATTCAGGGGCCGGGCGCAACGAGCGCCTAACGCCTACCGTGGACCCTGACATATTCATAGAGGATGAGGCCGCCGATGACGATCGCCGTGACGACGGTGACCACGACAGCATCGGATGTCGCCAGCCCCCTCCCGTCCTGCCCCAGGGCAACCATAGCTGGGCCGAGCAGGAGCGCCAGTAGAGTCAAAAGAATCCTCATCGCTTCTTCGCCTCCCTAAGCTCAAGTCTAGCGAAATTTAGGGCTCTCGGCAAATAGGGAGGAGCGGGGGATATTGGCCTCGGCCTCCGGCCCGACGGAGATGAGCGAGATCGGCACCCCCAGTCGCTCCTCGATGAAAGCGATATAGGCCTGCGCTGGAGGAGGGAGCTCGTTGAGGTGGCGGCACTCCCCGATCTCCTCCTTCCAACCCGGCAGCTCCTCATAGACCGGCTCACACTCGGCTAAGGCCTCTGCACCGGAGGGGAAGTCCTCCAACAGCTTGCCCCCGCGGCGGTAGTGCGTCGCCACCCGGATCTGGGAGAGGCCGGAGAGGACATCGAGTTTCATCAGGGCCAATTCGGTGAAGCCGTTGATCATCATGGAGTATTTTAGAGCCACGAGGTCGAGCCAGCCGCAGCGCCGCGGGCGGCCGGTGGTCGCTCCGAACTCCCGCCCCTGCTCCCGGAGTCTGGTGCCGATCTCTCCAGGTTCTTCAGTGGGGAAGGGGCCCTCACCGACCCGCGTGGTGTAGGCCTTGACCACCCCGATGATCCGCTCCACCCGGCGGGGCGAGACTCCCGCTCCGACGCCGATCCCCCCGATGGTCGTGCTGGACGAAGTTACATAAGGATAGGTACCGAAGTCGATGTCGAGCAGGGCCCCTTGGGCCCCCTCGAAGATGACCCTCTTCCCTCGGTCGAGCGCGCGGTTGAGCAACTGCGCCGTCTCCATGATCCGCTCGCGGAGAGGTTCAAATACCTGCAGGACCTCGTCGGCCAGCTTCCGGGGCCCGATCTGTTGTAGCTCCTTGCTCTCGCCCCAGATCTCCTGCTCGCGCTGCAGCTTCTGCTCCAGCCGCTCGCGGAAGCGCCTGGGAGAGAGGAGGTCACCGGCCCGCAGGCCCGTCCGCTCGGCCTTGTCGCGGTAGGCCAGGCCGATCCCCCGGCCGGTCGTCCCGAGCCCCTTCCCTACCCCGGAGAGCCGTTCGACGATCCGATGGTAGGGGAGGAGGAGGTGAGCCGCCGTGCTGATATAGATCTCTGGCCTGTGGCCCTTCTCCTCCAACAGCTTGAGCTCCGCGGCGAGGGCGAAGGGATCGATCACCATCCCATTCCCCAAAACGGCGGTGCAATTCCAGAGGCTCCCCGCAGGGAGGAGGTGGAACCTGATCTCCTCCCCATTGACGACCACGGTATGCCCGGCATTGGTCCCGCCGTTGAACCGGACAGAGAGGTCGGCCCCCTCCGATAAGAGGTGGGCCAGCTTCCCCTTACTCTCATCGCCCCATTGGGCTCCTAGAACAGCAATTGCTGGCATCATTGCCTCCGCACTAATCCCAATAAAGTCTGCTGGCCATTGATCTCCCGCTCGCCGCGATGCTCTACCACTGATGGAAGGCCCCGCTCCAGCGAGATTGCCAATACCTCGGCCTTGATCCGCTCGCCGTAGCTCGCGATCGCCTCCCTAAGCTCGCCGTCGGCCTCATAGTAGAGCGCAATGCGGTCGGTCACCTCGAAGCCCGCCTCCTTGCGCATCAGTTGCACCTGATGGATCAGCTCGCGGACGTAGCCCTCCCGGCGAAGCCCCTCATCGATCTCGGTAGAGAGGATCACCGTCAGACCATCGTCGCTGGCGAGTTGATAGCCCGCCCTCAGCTCCCAGCTTATCTCGACCTCCGCGGCTGAGAGCTCGACCTCCTCGTTGTTGAGCTGGAGGGGGAGGCCACCCTTGTCAAGCTTGGCCATGACCTCCGCGGGGTCGAGTTCCCCCAATCTCGCCGCGATCTTCGGTGCCAGGGGGCCGAACCGCGGCCCGAGCACGCCCATCTTCGGCTGGACCTCCGGCTGGAAGAGCCTCCTGCGCTCCGCCTCCAGATCGACCAGCTCGAGCCCCTTGACGTTCAGTTCATTTAAGATCAACTGGACCAGCTCATCCACCTGCAACAACTCTTCCCACCGGAATTTATCTGCACTGGCGATGAGCAGTCGCGGGAGCGGCTGGCGGACCTTGATCCCGGCAGCGTTCCGCGCGGCGTGCCCTAGAGCCACGACGGCCCGCGCCCGCGCCATCTGCTGCTCTAACTCGGCATCGATCAGCCTCTCATCGACTACAGGCCAGTCGCAGAGGTGGACCGACTCAGGTAGATCATCAGTCCGCAGACCTTGATAGACCAACTCAGCTAAGAAGGGCACGAACGGCGCTAATAGCTTCGCCAGCTTGAGCAGCACGGTATAGAGCGTGGAGTAAGCTGCCCTCTTATCTTCTCCCATCCCGCCGCCCCAGAAGCGCCGCCGCGAGGAGCGGACGAACCAGTTGGAGAGATCGTCGAGCAACCGCTCGATCGCCTGTGTTGCCTTGACTACGTCGAAGCCGTCCAGCGCCTCCGTGACCGCTCCGATCGTCGAATGGAGCCGCGAGAGGGCCCAGCGATCGAGCAGCGGCCGCTGCTCGACTGCCAGCCAGTGCTCCTGCGGCGCAAACTGATCGATCCCGGCATAGAGGGCGAAGAAGTTGTAGATGTTCTTCGCCCGGTCCAGCGGGCCGCGGAGCGCCTCGCCGACGTCCTCGGCGGCCAGGCGACGCGTCTTCCAGGAGGCGGAGGAGGAGTAGAGATACCAGCGGGCTGCGTCGGCCCCATATTGGGCGACGACCTCCCCAGGGTCGAGCATATTCCCCAAGCGCTTGCTCATCTTCTTGCCCTCTCTGTCCAGCCCCAGCCCGGTGACGATGACATTCTTGTAGGCAGGCTCGCCATAGAGCAGGGTGCTGGTCACGAGCAGGGTGTAGAACCAGCCGCGGGTCTGGTCGAGCGCCTCGCTGATGAAGTCAGCGGGAAACTGTTCTTTGAACTTCTCTTGGTTTTCAAATGGGTAGTGCCACTGCGCGGTGTGCATCATCCCCGAGTCGAACCAGGCGTCGATCACATAGGGCACGCGATGCATCTCCCCGCCGCACTTGGGGCATCTTAGAACCACGGCATCGATAGACGGCCGGTGCGGCTCGACCTGCCTTGCCTGCTCTCTATCTATCGCTAACTCTACTAACTCTTCCCGCGAGCCGACGGCCAGCTCATGATTACACTGATCGCAGACCCAGACCGGCAGCGGCGTGCCCCAGTATCTATTGCGCGAGAGTGCCCAATCCTTCATTTCACGCAAAAATTCACCGAAACGCCCCTCGCGCATATGCTCCGGATACCAATTGATCCTCTGATTGCTCTCAATGATCGCATCTTTGCGCGCGGTCGTCTTGATAAAGTAGGAGTCGAGCGCGTAGTAGAGCAGCGGGGTATCGCAACGCCAGCAGAACGGATACTCGTGCTCATAAAGCTCGTGGCGATAGAGGATACCGCGGTTTTGCAGATCTTGGATGATTCTCTGGTCGGCGTCCTTGACGAACTCGCCCGCGGCGAGCGGGAATTCCGCGGTGAACCGCCCAGCCCGATCGACCGGGAGCAGTAATTCCAGCCCCTCCTGCTGACTGAGCAGATAGTCCTCCTCACCGAACGCCGGGGCGATGTGCACGATGCCCGTCCCCTCCTCCAAGTTGACGAAATCGGCGGCGACAACGCGATAGGCGTTATCGCTCTTCAGCAATTCATAAGGCGGGCGATAGCGCTTCCCGACCAGTTCCGTGCCCTGCAGCTCTTCTAAGGTCTCATAATCCTGCCCGAGCACGTCGAGGCGCTCCTTAGCCAAAATCAGGACCTCATCGCCGACCTTCGCTTTGATGTAAGCAAAATCAGGCCCGACGGCCAGCGCGGTATTCGCTGGGAGGGTCCAGGGGGTGGTCGTCCAGACTAAAAAAGCCGTATGCGGCTCACCGCGCAGTGGCAGGCGCACGAAGACCGATGGGTCTTTCACCGTGCGGTAGCCCTGGGCGACCTCGTGGGAGCTCAGGGGGGTCCCGCAGCGCGGGCAGTAGGGCAGGACTTTGTGGCCGCGGTAGAGCAGCCCCTCCTCCCATATCCTTTTCAAGGCCCACCAGACGGACTCGATATATTCGTTGGTATAAGTGATATAAGCATTCTCCAGGTTGAGCCAGAAGCCCAACCGCTCGATCATCCGTTCCCATTCTGATTTATAGCGCCAGACGCTCTCCTTACACTTTGCGATGAAGTTCTCTATCCCATAGCGTTCGATCTCCCCCTTGCTGTTCAGGCCGAGCTCCTTCTCGACCTCCAGTTCGACCGGCAGGCCATGAGTATCCCAGCCGCCCTTGCGCTCGACATAGTAGCCGCGCATCGTCTTATAACGCGGGAACAGATCCTTGTAGACGCGCGGGATGAGGTGGCCGAAGTGCGGCCGGCCGTTGGCCGTCGGCGGCCCCTCGTAGAAGACCCACCGCTCGGCCTCCTCTCGCTGTCTCAAGCTCTGTTTGAAGGTCCCCTGCTCCTCCCAGATTTTAAGGACCTCTTCCTCGCGCTGGGTAACTTCGCCTTCTAGCTTGGCATAGCTCGGCATCTCAATCCTCCTTCGGGAATGATATGGGATCGGTTAAAGGAAGTCATCTACTCTGCCCCCCTAGAGGGGCAGAATAACGGCGAAGAACGCTATCCAGCTCAGTTTGGCCAACATGTCAAGCCCTATTCTAATCTCCCTCCGCGCGATTGTCAACCCCACTCGAGAACCGGCTGAAGATCTCATCGACATAATATTTAAGGTAATAGGTATAGTCGAAGGCCTCCTCGATCTCCTCCGGCGAGAGGTGCTCCCTGACCCGCTCATCTTTCAATAGCAGCTCTTTAAAATCCCTCCCGCCCTCCTGGGCTTGGAGGGCGAGCTGCCGAAGCAAATCGTGAGCTGTATGGCGGGCCAGCCCCTTCTCGATCAGTTTTAAGAGGACGGCCTGGGAGAAGATCAGCCCCTTGGTCAGCTCCAGATTCTTCAGCATCCGCTCCTTATTGACGGTCAGGTTCTCTATAACCTCGCGGGCCTTCCGCAGCATCCAGTGGGCGGCGAGGAAGGAGTCGGGGAGGGTGATCCGCTCGACCGAGCTGTGTGAGATGTCCCGCTCATGCCACAGGGCGATGTTCTCCAGAGCAGCCTGCAGGTTGGCCCGCAGGATTCTCGCTAGGCCGGAGATCGTCTCGCAGGTGATCGGGTTCTGTTTGTGAGGCATCGAGGAGGAGCCGTGGGGTGTTCCTTCACGGAGCTCGGCGATCTCCGTCCGTGACAGGTTCCGGATTTCGACCGCCAGCCGCTCCAGGCCCGCGCCGAGGATCGCCAGGGCCGCCAGCACTTGAGCGTGGCGGTCCCGCTGAATGATCTGGTTCGTGATCCTAGCAGGCTTTAGCCCCAGTTTAGTGCAGGCCAGCTCCTCCACCCGGGGGTCGATGTGGGCATAGGTCCCGACGGAGCCGGAGATCTTCCCATAGGAGATGATCTCCTGGGCCTGCTCCAGCCGTTCCAGGTCCCGCTCCAGCTCATAGTGCCAGTTTAGTAATTTCAGGCCGAAGGTGAGCGGCTCGGCGTGGACCCCGTGGGTCCGTCCAACCATCAGGGTCTTTTTATGCTCCTCAGCCCTCCGCTTAACGATGGAGAGGAGTCCCTTCAGCTCATCGATGAGAATGCCCAGGCCCTGGCGCTGCGCCAGGGCCTGGGCGGTGTCGATCACGTCCGAGGATGTCAAGCCCTGATGCAAGAAGCGCCCTTCAGGGCCGACCTGTTCCTCCAGCATCCGGACAAAGGCGAGAAGATCGTGCTTGATCTCTTTCTCAATCTCCTTGGCCTGTCGGATCGCTCCCTCGTTGATATGGGCCCGCTCGTGGATTATTTCTGCCGCCTCGGGAGGGAGCTCGCCGAGCTCGGCCAACGCCTCGACGACGGCCAGCTCGACCTTGAGCCAACGTGAATATTTCGCCTCCTCGGTCCAGAGCTCCCGCATCGGCGACAATGAATAGCGCTCGATCATCCTTGTCCTTCCCGCTAGAGCGGTTGCTTGCTCGCATTGAGCACGGTGATACCGACGATCTCCCTATCCCTATATCTCACTAAGATCCCACTGTCTAAAGTCTCGGTCTCGGTAGCTCGCTGAGGCCGTGCAAAGCTTATATATAGGACGTCCGCCTCTTCATCATAGTTCACCCAATACTCTCCTTTTATCTTTAGAAGGCTGGGCACTATGTTCACAACGGACTTTAGGTCTACTTGCTCCATCTTATCCCCCTCCTTAGAGAATCTCCTTCCCCCTCGATGGGGGAAGGTAGGGATGGGGGTGACTCAATCCCCCTCACCTCAATCCTCTCCCTCCAGGGGAGAGGAAGGTTCTCCTCAAAACATGGCCGCTGCAGCATTAAAATTTAGCCCTGCCGATCATTCAAGTATCCCTCATAGACCACGTCTCCGTCGAGCATCCTCACTGAAATATCCCTCAATTGCCAGGCCTCGGCGATGTTTTCGACCCCCTCCCCCCCGATAGTCATGCCCGGCCCGCCGACGATCTTGGGGGCGATAAAGAACAGCACCTTATCGACCAGCCTGGCCTCGAGGAGGGAGGCAGCCGCTGTTGCCCCACCCTCGACCAGGAGGCTATCGATCCCCTCCACGCCAAGTTTTTTCAATAACTCATCCAGGTCCACCTTATCATCCTGGGCCCCGAAGCGCCAAACCCGCGCGCCCTTGGCGAGCAACGCCTCTTCCTTCTCTTGGGGCATTAGCTCGGTCGTCGCGACCACCGTCGGGGCCTCGCTCTTTAGGTTCAGGACCCTAGTCTCCAGGGGAAGCCGCCCACGGGAGTCCAAGATCACCCTCAA
>Ga0114934_10000495_pt1 | contig 25162 bp, 15 predicted proteins | sample 4SBtaG_2_FD_99695 | JGI IMG/M metagenome (GOLD analysis project Ga0114934, IMG submission 99695) | Deep subsurface microbial communities from Kolumbo volcano to uncover new lineages of life (NeLLi) - 4SBTROV10_white metaG | ecosystem: Environmental > Aquatic > Marine > Volcanic ...
AGCAGTGCCGCCCTCGTTGACTCCGAAGAGGGTGTTGCCACTCGCCGGTTTTATCTGGATATCGCCAGTATCAGTTATCAACATCTTCTCTGTCTCTACGCCTGCGTCGTCGGTTCTAAAGCTAATGTTACCAAACTCGGAGGCTATGATGAGAGTGTCGTTGCCGTCGAAGTGTTGTATGAAGCTCCTGCGGACGCCAGCTTGCTCGAACTCCATGTAGGGGTTGCCAGTTGCTGAGGTGTCGTTCAGTGTGAGCTGCTTGCCTGATGCGTTGGATAGGGTGAGAACGCCTGTCATGGTGTCTGACGTGTCTGAGCGGAGGAACTGTGTGCTGCCTAGTGCGTCCAGTAAGTCTGCGTCTAAGCCTGAGCCTGCGCCGTCGTTACTGCTCGTCCAAATCGTACCAGATACGTCAGATATGTCAGCGGCGAGTAATGGGCGGTCTTTCCAGTCAGTACCGTCCCGTATCAGGAAGTCACCGGATGTGGGGGCTGTCAGGGTAGTGTCAGTGAGAGAGGCTAATGTCTCGCCCCCTGTACCTGATACTCCTACCCAAGCGGGTGTTCCGTCGTCCTCACATACGTATAGGGTGTCATCATCGTCTTCCCAGCACAACTCGCCGTCTGAGGCTGAGTCACATGTCAGAAGGGTGCAGTCGGTAGCGTGGGTCTGGATGGACAGGAGGGTTTCGTCTATTTCTACCCTCGTTACTGTCTGACCAGTGATACAGGTCTCATACTTGACAGTCGTGCCGCCTGCTGCCACCTTCACGCAGAGGTCTGCTGTGGCTGAGGCTGCGCCGCTGTCTTTTAGCTCAGAAATGCCTACTTTACCCTCCCCACTAAGGATGACGTTGTCGCCATCAGCACCCAGTAGGGTCTCAAGCTCATTTAGGACGCAACTTGCTTGGTTCCAGTTCGCAGCAGTAACGAGGTAGCCAGTGCTGCGCTCGTTGAAGGTGTCTGTGGAGGCTGGGTAGGAGCAAAAGTCGCCTAAAGCGGCGTATGAGGGGGTAGCCAGAGCTACAGTAGTAGCGAGGCCAAGTAGGAGCCGTTTGGTCATATTCATACTACCATTATAGCACGGATTTAGAGGGTTTAGACTAGATACATTCAGTGAAAGAGAAGGTCATCTGGGTTGTGGACTGTGTTTTGTACGTGACCTTCTGGGGCTTGGCTGAGACGAGCTTGCAGGTGTAGGCTCGGCACTCGCTGCCGGTGCCACCGTCGTTCTCGTAGAAAGTAATAGGCAGTAGCTCGTTATCAAGGATGTCGAGAATGGTGTCTTCCTGTGTGCCTCTGATGTAGTCTATATTGGGGGTCGAAAAGGACACAAACCGCTCGCCTATGCCGATAGACTCAGTAGCTCCACCGGGGAACTTGTTGGTGATTTGAGGACTCTGAATGGTATAGGTCAGAGGGTAGTTACCAGCCGGGAAGTCGATATATTTGGCTGTCTCAATCAGTGTGACCCCGCCGCACTTGACCTTGGTGTCGGTGCCAAGGAGGGTTGCGCCCGATAGTATCTCGACGCGCCAGTATCGGTGGTTGTTAGCGCCGGGTTCGTAGAAGAGCTTGTATCGCCCAGTTCTCTTGTCTAGCACGGGCTGTAAGCTGCCGTGATGTAGGGTCGTGGTGGCTGCGCTGGTGGTGCCGCTGTGAATCTGCACGTCATTACTGGTCACATTGATGTTGTCGACGAAGATAGCTCCCAGAACATTCGCGCTCCCCATGTCGAAGTGCATGCTGGTCGCTGTGCTTGAGGCCGTGACACTGGACTCGTACACGCGCAGGGGCTTGTCAATGAGGACTAGGTTGTCCTTACCCCGGTCAGCCTGCGACGAGGCGGTAGTGTCCGAGTGAGCCACGGTGGTTGAGGAGGGGTTGAGCGCTATTTTATAAGATTCTGCCATTATGCTGTTGCTCCTTTAGTGCACGTCTTCATACTTCCAGTATAGCATGGATTAGGTGCTCTTTTCCCCGCTAAGATGACTTCTCGCCTGATATAATAGTTTCGACTGAGACTGCTCCCTTATCGTAGGTAAATGGTGCGTTTGAGTAGCTGACCAGTTGTAAGGTGTTAATTGAAGCGCTTGTACTGGTGCCTCTGACCTCAAATATCTCGTCATCCAGCCCAAAGCGGGGTACGTCGAGGCATACGAGGTCTCCGATGACCAGCTTGCGACCTTCCATGCCCACGGTCACTGTCACGGCCTTCTTGGCTGCTCTGATGCGCTTGGCCATGAAGTCAGCTACCTTGTCAGCGGTCACATCGTCGAGAACGTGGGGTAATTCGACGGTCTGTGTCTCTGTGCCGTAAGGCATGACCGAACGCTTGGCTGTTCCGTGGTATTTCAGGGTGCCTTCGGTGTCTCGGTAGTAGCGGTACTTTATCTCTAGGTTTTTGACGGCACTGTCGGTAGCGAGGTAGTCAACCGTCTTGATACTCATAATGTTCTCGTAGATACCGTCGCCCTGACCGAACTTAGCGGCTACAGTTTGGTTGACCACGGGGACTGTAATCTTCCACAGACCCTCCGTGCTCTTTCTCAGTCTCATTCCGCGCATACGCAGCAGACCTTCGATGATTTGCTGGGCGCGTACTGGGTTGGCCATCACGACGTCAGCTTTAAGCCCTGCGTCGTCGAGTGTGGTAATCACATCGTCGAACGAGCGGCCCTCACATTGCTCGTTGAGTCCAATGGCGCGGGAGGTTAAGATTCGCTTGATAGACTGGGCTGGGTTCGTATGTAAGTTACGAGCTTTAACGGTCGTCCCTGTGCCCTCGGTGAATGGTATATGCAGGGTTGATTCAGCGATGCAACCGCCCTTAATTCCATCCGCAACGAGGCCCATCTGGTAGTCGCAGAATCCTTGACCCGGTGCTACTCCTGCAATACCTACGAACATGATGTCACCTGACCATCGCTGGCCTACGCTCGTGGGTTTGTCTGAGCTGATGACGAGGTCGCTCGTGTCGTAGTCAGTCGCTGTCATTGTGTCCGGGAGAACTTTCGTGGCCTGCTCCTGCCCGTTCACGTACAGCTTTAAGATGCTGCCTTTCTTCTCCATCATTAGGAAGATGGGTTTCTTGGTGTCTACGCTGGGCAGTGCGGTGCCGCTGCTTGTGCTAGTTAAGGACGTGTAGACTCCATTAGTGGTTACTCCTCCGTAGGGCTTACCCGCTACGATGCCTAAGCAGTAGGAGGGCTTAGACCCTGTGGAGTGTTCTTTCGCTATGAGTATGCCGTCCTGACCGGGGCCGCCCCGCCAAGTTGCGTAGCCGTAAATGCAGAAGTCGTCCTTGCCCGTGAAGCGCATGGACGTGTAGTCGTTGGGGACGGTAATCTTACCGAGGTTTGAGGAACCGAGGTAGGTTGACACACTTAGGCCCGAGGCTCCCAGTGTCCATGTGGAGTCGGGGTCGCTCTGGTTCATTCTCAGTGCGTAACCGAGGGATGCAGGAGCCGATACCCAGTAAGAGGTTGTCAGCCCGGCTGGGCTGGCCGTACCTGTAGCACTCGTCAGTCCTACCTGTGCGCCGGAGATGCTTACGTCCGCTCCAACAGCCAGTAAGCTGCCCGAGGGTTGGATGGGGTCTGTGTAGGTAGTCTTGGTGTACCTCCACGTCGCGTTGTACGAGTCAGGCGTGTAGAGGAACTCCGCTCGGAAAGGAGTAGACAAGCCTGATAGGTCGGTAGTGGCTGCTCCTGCTGGCGGGGGAGCCATTGCGTCACCACAAAGCTGAACCTTGTGAATCAGCATCTCAGGGGTGCCGGTCGTTATCGTGGGTGCTTCTCCTCCTATGAGAAACGGAGCCGTGTTACCGTCCATTGACGTAAGAGTAGTAAGTTGATAATGTATATCTTCAATCTTGTCATCTACCATGAGGATGGCACGAGGAATTGTAGTACCAGTACCGACGTTATGAGGGATGATAAGCTCGATGGAGTGCTTGTCATCGTTGTTTAGGTCTGTGCGTAGGGTAGTGCACGCGCCGACTAATGTTGCTGTCGGTATACTGCCCGTAGACCACAGCTCTGCCTTTGCAACTCGTGTCGTTGCACTCCCTGCGGGAGTAACCGTATCGCCTGCAACTACCTCAACTGTCCAACCTTGTGCTGCGGCAGAGCGACCCAGTCCGTTAGCGTCGTCTATCTTTGACATGACGTGCCCTATTATGTCAGATGAGTTGCCAGCCTCTGTGTTCGTCCGCTGCACCCAAGCCTTAGCTCTCCAGCCGGGGTTTGAGGTCGTCGTGCCGTCGCTGGTGTTCCATGTTACGCCGCTAACCGACGTGCTGGTTCCCGCCAGCACTAGCTGGCCGGTATCTGTCCCTGCGTCTATGCTTCTCTTGGAACCGAACTCCAGTGCTGTCTTAGCTGAGTTCGAGTAGGGCTGGCCATCAATGCCTGCGAGGTCGTTGGCTGTGGTGATGCCGTCGAGCAGCACAGAGAGGGTGTCTCCAGAGAATGTCCACGAGGCGGCTACGTTACCGTGTAGCCACGTTATCTTGTCCTCGAAGTTCCTGTTAGGGTTCGCTGAGCTGAGCGAGTAGTGGGTGTCCTCGACGTACTTAACACCCGCGTCGTCGTAGGGACAGATTTGGGCGTGTGAGATGCCAACGACAGAAGTTATCTGCTTGATGTCTGCGCTGTCTGACTCTAGCCAGTCGATAAAGCCTCCGCTCATGTCGGTCAGGTCTTCGTCTCCCGGTGCTGTCCTGTTGATTGCGACGAATGTAGTAGCAGCGGGGGTCGAGGTGGTGGGGGTTATGCCAGCCAGCCACTTAATTTGATTGTTTCCAGCCGCGAGCCATTGTCTCCAGTCTACTCCTTCCTGATACACTGCTGCGGGGGTGATGCCAACAACATCGTGAACACTCTCTATCGGAGTGAAATCGGGGTATGTAGATGTGAGGTCGTCGTATATGCCAGAGTTGCTCCTCGGTACGGGAATCAAGCTGGGTGTCAGGGTGCTGGTCTCTATCTCGCGGGCAACAAACTGAACTGTCGGGATGTTGAGTCCTTTCAGTTGGTAGTTGGAGTTGACCTCAACGCCTTCGGGGATGTTGTCGAGGTTGCTTATTTCTAACCACCCTCTATAGAACCCGCCGGTAGCCTTCTCGGTGTCAGCCACAACGTACTCGAAGTCTGTGTTGTAAGCGTTGCCGCCCACCAAGTAGGTCGAGGTGGAGTCCGAAGGGGGACTCGTTAAGCCAGAGACGTTCCCGAAGTCTTTGTGAACGTGGGGGAGCAGCAGGCGTTTGGCCGTACCAAAGAAGATAGGTGGCACGGCGTCTGGGTCGTCGCTCAGGGTAGCGGTCTTGGCTCCGTCTTCCACGGTCATGTCTGTCTGTATGGTAGTCGCGGGCAGCTCAACATCCATCACGTCAATGTTGGGGTTGATTGCCTTGATAGTTATGGAGTCGCCTACGTCCACATCCGTGATGCGTCCTGAGTAGGCTGTCCGTAGCTCGTTGTTGGTCTTGTCATAATAACGAACTTTAATAATGCCGCCAAGAAATTCCTCAGCCACCGAAGTGGACGAGTACGTCTGGTCTTTGTTAGACAGCACAATGCTGGCGGTATTAGTAGAAATCGTTCCTGAGTGGGAGAGGGAGGTCGTGTCGGATACCTTCACGTCCTTTATCAGTCCACCCTTGTAGAGTGCGCCGATGCTATCCTTCAGGCGGTAGTCTGATAGGACGCTAGGAGTGATGCCGTCTGGTGTGCCGGTGGTCAGGGCTAAGAGGTCGTCAGCTTGCGACGTGTCTCCTGCGTCCAAAGCCTCAAGCGCCTGCCGCCCAGTGACAGTCAGGTCAGCGAGCGAGTTGCGGTCAATCTGTCCGGCTTGGTAGAAGGCTCGTATCTCTGCGGGGGTGTCGCTCTCGAACAGGTAGGTGTCCTCCTCTAGAGCGAACCTGTCAATGCTCCTGTTGCGGTGTATCTCGACGAGGGTGCGCATGTCGTAGCTGGTCTTGGGGTCGTTGCCTGTAAAGCCTGTAATGTCTGTCTCTGTGACGCTACCCTGTAAAGTGAGGATAGTGCCGTGCATGTTGTCGAGGTAACGAGGCTCTGTGATAGGGTTAGAGGTTGCGGTAACCGCGAAGTATTCTACCTGCCACCCCGCTCCGAGGCTGGCGTGGGTGGGGTCGATTGAGTTTGATGCTAGGCCGCCAACAACCGTCGTGTGCTGGTCGAATCCAAACTCCGGCTCGGGTACGCGGATGGTGTCTAGGTTTTGGGCCTCCTTGTTCTGCCAAACGAAGGGGCGGTAGTGTGCTACGGTTTGGCCGGGGTAGGTGGTCGCTCCTCCTTGGTTTGCGTCTGCTGTATCGGTTAGCTGTGGGTTAAGGATGCGTTCTCTGATAACGAGGTCTCCTACGTTGGCGTGTGAAGAGTCTCGGGTGCCTGTTCGGAACGAGAATACTCCTATGTACGGTGCTCCTGAGTGGATGGTGCCTCCGGTCATTGCGCCGCCAACGGTGGGCGGCTGGTCGGCTCCTAGGTCATACCCGATGCCTCCACCCGAAAACGCCCGGTTGCACTCTATCTTTCCTTCTGTATCAATAGACTGAACAGCTACGATGGGCGGTTCATCCAGCGGGATAGCTAGGACGCGACAGCGACGAGCCTTAAGAAGGGCGGTCGAGTTGTCTGCCTTGGTCGCCTGCCATATAAATCGTTGGTTCGACTTGTTCAGGTTCATTCGACGTGTGCCAAAGCAGGTGTGGACGGCTGTGGGGTTTAGGCCGTAGTCTATTCCTGCAATATTCGTGGCTGTGTTGTTGTCCTCGTTCAAGAAGCACTGTACGTTACCTTCTGCACCTGACTCAGCGGTGACCTCAGCGTAAGCGAATATCAGTGAGTCATATGTAGTGGGAACAAGCTCTTGCTGCATGAGAATCGTGGCGGTGCGGTTGAGGTTGGATTCGAGGTAGGTTGTGTCGGTGGGTTGCTCTATGACGTCCCACTTGTCCACAGCGAAGGCCGTTATCTGGTAGTTGTCTAGAGTACCCAAACCGCTGTCAATGTCTATGCGGATATCGTAGACGTCGTTCACTGCTCCGTCCACAAAGTAGAGAAAGCTGTGGTTGCCTCTGGCCCTGTTATGGACCGCGGGGGAAGCTGCGGCTACTCCTTGGCAGACGGTGTTCCATCCTCCGCTGTTTATGTTGACGTCTAGGTTAAAATTCGCACCGCTGGGGGCTGCGGCAGAGTGAGTGCCTGATGCTAGGATGACAACCTTACTGTACGTAGTGGGAGTGAAACTTAGTGTGAGTGCTACTGTGTTTGTCTTGACGGTGTTCCCAGAAGCGTGTGCGTAGTCTGCTGATTTGGTTGCCATTAGTTAGCTCCTGTCGCCTGTGTGTTTACGAACCTCTGCCGAGAGTTCTCCAAAGTTAATCTGTCTGCCTATTTCTGTTACGATGCTCTCTGCCAGCTCGGCTCCTTCCTCTCCGCTAAACTCAGCGCCGTCTATCTGTACGATGATGTCGCCGATTTCGTTGACGGTGCTGATGTCTTGAATTGTCTCGAAGAACGACCCGATAGTGCCGCTGCCTACGCTGGCTTGGAGGCTACCGTTGAGAGCCTGTAGCTCGTCTATCATTGTTTTTGAACTGTCTGCTGTGACTTCTAACAGGCCTTGCAAGCTCTCGTCAACGCCCTTCAGCAGTTCGACCTGCTGGGCGTAGTAGTCTTGGTCGGTGATGACTTGAGTGCCTGTGTCCTCAACCTCATCGAGGATGGCCAGCAATTCAGCCTGTAGGTTCTGGAAGCCAACGCCTGTGCGCTGGAAGTCTGCGTCGAACTCACCCAGAGACGCTCCACTGTCGAAGGTCTGGTTGGTGAGGGCCAGTAACTCTTTCGCTGCGGCAGCCTTCTCTTCTGGTGTGTTGCCTGTGTCTCTGAACGCTGCCAGAGCTTCGGCCAGCTTGGACTGGTCGGAGGCGAACTGGTCAGCCGCGTTGCCTTTCTCGTCGCCTGCAAACGTAATCCTTCTGCGTGTGTCTTCGACTTCTAGCAGAATGTCACGCCATGTGTTAGCGACCTCGTCTAGCGCAGAGGCTGCTCCGTCGATGAGCAGGCCAGAGGCTTCGAGCAGTGCTATGATTTCTTCCATCACAGGGCCGGAAGCGTCGATGATGCTGCCTACCTCTGCTGCGATTTCCGCAGGGTTAACCTCTTCGCCCAGTGCGAGAGACTCGAAGACACCAGCGAGGGCTTGGTCGAATATCTGGTTAGTAAAGTTCTCCAGCATGGCGTCGATGATAGCGTTACCCAGTGAAGTCTTGAGTGCGTCTCCGAAAGCCTTGACGCCTTTGTCTACGTCCTTGTTCTTGATGGCTTCGAGGATACCAGTCTTCAGGCTGGAGGACACGGCGTTAAATGCGTCGTTGATGCCCTTAGAGAAAGCGCGTATTGCGTCTACGTCGATGTCACCATTCAGGTCTTTGAACCTCTTTAAGAGCTCCTCTGCGGCCTCAGTAGAAAGTTGAAGGTCACCGGGTAGGGATTTGATGAAGGAGGCGAAACCTGATTCGGTTATGTCTTTCTGCTGCTCTGCTGTCAGTGCTCCCGCGTCTAGTGCGTCGAGGGACTGACTGAATAGGGCGAGGAACTGGTCTACGTTACTCACGCTCTCTGCGAGGTCTTTGAAAGCCTCCTGTATGATTTCCTTTCTCTCTGCTATGTACTCGTCGATAGCCTCCTGCAACTCTTCTGGTGTTGCGTCTCTTATGATGTCCTCTAGGGAGGTTCCACCTTCAATCTCGTCCTCGAACACCCTTCTCAGTAGGTCTCTGTTGGCGTCCGAAGCAGCCGACGATTCGTTAAAGGCCTCCACACCTGAGAGTGCGTCCTCTATTCTTGTTACGTTACCGTACTGACCAACTCCGGCCCCGCCTGTGCTGTCAAGCTCTATCGCCGTAAAACCCGGTGTGTTCGTCTGTGCGCCGCTGCCTACGTGGAATCGCAGTCCCTCTTCTATGCTACCAGAAACCGCTACGTTGAAGTTGTCGTCAGACTGGGTGCCGAAGGCTTTGAAGATGTCGCGATTAATTACTTTGCCGCCCTGAGCCAGCTCGTCCGCTACCTCCTTAGACTTGTTACTGCTTCTGATGGGGCCGTCTACTCTCTCGGGCTTATCCCCGTAGTATGCGAAGGTAGGTTGGGTTACCAATAGTGCGATGGTTCCCTGAATCAGGATATCGAAGACAGCCTGTCTAGCTTCTTCTAGTACAGCGGCACCGTCGTCTGCGAAGTCCGTAGCGTGGGAGACTATGTCTCGGTCAACAGAGCCTGCTCCTGTTAAGAAGTCTCGCTCGCCTGCGAAGGGCGTTCCTTGTACTCCGAGATTGGCGAACCGAGCCTCGAAGGATTCTTGGGGTGAGGATACTTCAAAGCTACCCTCTTGGAATCCTCGTGGTGTCGTGCTATCGCCCTCGTTTGTGCCGGAGCCAGTAAAGATGCCGGTCAGCAGCTCGATGGGTAAGCCTGTTACTCGGGCCATCTGACGGTTCATTTCCTCAAAGGCAAGGTTCATCGCTTGCATCTGGGGAATAGCACCGCCTACAGCCGCTCGTATCTTAGCGCCAAACTCCTCGAAATCTATCGAGCCACTTTGCAGGCTGATGGCCATCTCGGACATGATGTCGAGCATGGGGGTGAGTAAGCCCTGCTGGAGGAACGATGCGCTCAGTGCTTGTGCGAAGGAGGCCTGTATGGCGTCACGCAGGAAGTTGCTGCTCTCTTTAGCGAAGGCATCCTGTGCGGCGGCAAAGTTACCGCCGTTAGCCAGTGCGTCGAAGCCTGCCTTGGCTAGGCTGGTTGCTCCTTCGGCTACCTTACTTGTAATCTGTTCAACTGCTTCAGCCAACTCTTCAACATCAATCTTGCCGTCTTCGGTGAAGGCCCGTAACGCTTTAGCTGCTACGTCGATGCCCTGTGGGAACTGGTTTGAAAAGACGAGTGCGGCACCTTCTACGGCGTCACTCATTAATAGCATGTTGTTAGCTGTTAGCGCGCTCTTCTCAGACAGTCTCTCGTACTCAGCGGTAACCTTGTCGAAGACCGAGGCGAGCGAGCCGAGCTGGGCCTGCATCGCTGATAAGAATATCTCGATGTCGAGGCCGTCGAGGCCACCGTCTGAGTTGATGAGAGCCAGTAGTTGTGCATTCAGCAGCGTGGTGGCTGCCTTCATCTTGTCTACTTTCTGTGCTCCATCTGCCAGAACGATAGCGTAAGCGGAAAGAGACTTAACTAAGAGGTCGGCGTGGATGGTCTGTTTCGCCAACTCCTTAGTTAAACCTGCAACGCTGTTCTTCTTGTCTATCCCTAACGAGTCAAGTCCTTTGTTCACTCCACCTTCACTGGCGAAGGTAGCCGTGTTGAGTCCGTCTACGCCTGCTGCTGCCAGCGGGCCGGTCGCTGCTCCTGCTGCGCCTTCGAGGAATAAGTCTAGTGCTGACTTCTTACTAGCGAAGAGGCCACCAATCAACGAACCTAGTACAGAGCCGATAATCAGACCGATACCGGGCAGGACGAGACCGGCTAGTGCGGTTGTAAATGCTCCAGTACCTAGCATTCCGGTTAACTGGGCAATGATGGGGCCAACGATGCCGGTCAGAGCGGTTGCTCCACCGAGCGTACTCGCAATCCCAACGCCAGCGATGCCTCCGATTGAGCCTCCAATTCCTCCTTCCGCGCTTCCTGTGATACCTTGGCCTATAGCGTACCCGCCTACGCCACCAAATATTGCCGAGCCTAGTGCGCCTGCTAAGCCACCACCAAATGCGCCTGTACCTTCAACGATACTGCCGCCTGTACCTTCAGCGATACTGCCTGCGCCTCCTCCTAAGAGGTGGACGCCTTTGGTCGCTATGTTCTTAAGTCCCCTACCGAAGGCGTTGTCCATGATGCCACCCTTGCCGAATGCGTCTCCCATTACCCCAGAGATGTTCTTCTCGAAGGGTATGTCGAAGTTCTTAATCTTGTCCTTGATGGACTGCTTGAGTGCGTCGTTGAACCCGTCCTTGAACGCATCGCCTACGCTTCTCAGTGCGTCTTTCATCGTCATGCTGCCTGTTACGACTGCGTGTACTGAGTCAGCTATCGAGTCGTTGATGGTGCGGCCAATCTTAGCCCACATCTTCTCGTAGTTACCAGCAAGCTCTAGGAGTCGCTCCAGTACGGGGCGTTGCCTTCCTAGTACCTCGTTCGCTTCCTCAAGTTTCTTAATCTGTGCGTTATGCTTTTCTATTTGCTCAGAACTGCCTGCTACGTCTTCAATCTTATTTAGGAGTTCTCTTACATTTGCTATGGCCTCAAGGTTAGCTAGTCGTTTCTTGTCGTTGAGGTCTAAGTTGAGTTGAGCCTTCGCCTGCTCTATCTCAACTTCTTCGCGTGCAGACTGGGCAAGCTCCTTCTTTATCGCCAACTGTTGCTGGTCAAGGACGTGCTTCTGTTGTAGTATGCGTAGCTGTGACTGGTGGAGTTCGAGGGCTATCTGTAGTTGTCGGTTAAGAACGTCGTTCTGTACCTTCAGCTCACCGAGAGCCGCTATCTCGTTTCTTAGTCCGTCGATGCGTCGGTCGGCGGCTTCTTCTTGCTGCCTAGCTGCTGCTAACGCTCTCCTGCCTGCTCTGTTGAGGTTTCTACCCAACAGCTCATATGCGTCAATCTCTTCCCTTAGCTTAGCCTTGATTGTGATAGTCGCGTCTATAGCGTTGTCGAGCCGAGTTGCTTCTGCTGCTCTTAGCTTCTCCATGTCTGCTAGGTACTTTGCTACGGAACTCTCGCCTCTACCGAGCGCTGTGGCGAGCACGTTCTGGTCTTCAGTTAGCTTCTTACTCGCGTCTCCTGCGGTTATAAGACCCTTAATAAAGTCTCTCGTTGCTTGCGCTGCTTCAATCAGAGGTAGTGCGCGTTCTGCGTTCTTGAGCTGCTTTTGGGTCGGCCCACCAAGACCGCCTAACGGGCCGTCTACGGTGTCGTGGTAGGCAGCCACCGTAGTCGTTAAGGAAGCGTACATCATGTCGAGGTCGTGGAGACCGGTAAGTTCAGCGGCGTGAACGGCTGCTCTAGCTCCGGCGCGTAGCTCATCGTTCTTAGCTCGGTTAGTCTCTACATCGTTAATCTTCTGTAGGTTAGTACGGCGCTGTTGTTCAAACCCGTCTACGATTCGTTGCTGCTTCTGCACTCTCTTGAGTGCTTGCTCGTGAGCCCAACTGTCCTTCTTGTAACCGTCAGCCCGCTTCTGGGCCGCGTCCCTCCTCTCTTCTGCGGCTGCCCTCAGTATTTGGACTCTCTCTCGTTCGCGCACCAAGTTCTCAAGGTCTATCTTAGCCTTACGGTCGTGTTGTTTCAGCTCCTCACGTACTTTCCTGTTGTTCTCCTTGGCTACGTCTAGTTGCTGTTGGTTGGTGGTTAAGAGTTCGACTTCTAGGTCTAGGTCACCGACCCTGAGTTTACGGGCAAACTCGGCGCGTTCTTCTTCGGTCGCGAAGTCGTCAGCCCTAGCCGTTGTTATCAGCTTGATAGCGTTTAACCGTTCTGCTTCTGCTGCTCCCTCAAAGGCCGACGTGATACGAATGACGTCTGAAAGCTCTTTCGCTGTTTCAAGGCTCTTCGCTAAGTTCGTGGAACCAGAAGCGTTCAGTGTGCCTATTAGATTCTGCTTAGCCTCCTCGAAGTCTCCGCCATTCATTACCTTGATGTACTTATCAATCGCCTCAAGCTCCTCGTCGAGTCTGAAGCCTTCACCTGTGAAGCCCAAGAGGGTGTCTCTGGAGACGTTAAGTTGGCCTGCTTGCTTCGTTACCTCAGCGAGTTTAGAGAATTCATCGGATAACAGAGTTACTGAATCCTTACTGGCGTCAATATTGTTCCTAATTTGTGTACTGGTGACATTGAACTCCTCTGCGGCGTTCTCAGCCTCAAAGAAGCCAACGGCTAGGGCAGCAAGGGCAGAAACAAAGATGAGTATGGACGTGATAGGCAACGCCGCAAGGAAGGTTTGTAGTGCGGCTACCATCGTGCCTCCGACAACCACTCCCGTTGTCATTGCCGAGATGAAAGCCGCCATAGCCGCCTTCATTGCTAGCAAGCCCATAGTCACCGAGAGGAGCACACGGCCCGCGAGTATGCCAGTGAGCAAGTAGAGGAAGGTCTTTAAGCCCTTCGATGACGATGATATCGCCGATGCAAGGTCTCGTATTGCTCTGACTGTAATTTGTAGAATCTTAAGAAAGCCTTTGAGCCTCTTCTGTATCTCCTCGGTCAGAAAGATAGCTCTAAACTCCTGCGTGATACGCTTCAGGGTCTGCTCAAAGCCGCTCATCTGTGCTTCGGCTGCTAGGGCTGCTGCGCCTGCGCCGTCCATGCCGTCACGCAGAGAGTTGAAACGGTCAGCACTGTTTACGAGCTGGAGTACCGTAGCACCTGTTCTTCGTTCTAAGCCTTGGAAAGCGTCAGCAGCACTGAAGCCTGCGTCGCGCAGTCTGAGTAGGATGTCGCCGAAATCGTTGTACAGAGGGTTCAGGTCTTTAACGTCGAGGTTAAGTCGGTCAAGAACTCTCCTGAACTTGTCAGTCGGGGAGACCAATGCGGCCATCGTCTGCCTAAGTCCAGTACCCTGTGTGGATGCTTTAATACCAGCATCAGCCATCGTGCCCATAGCCGCAGTTAAATCCCTAACGGATAAGTTAGCGGCGTTCGCTGCCGGAGCAGCAAAGTTCATTGATATGTTCAGTCCTTCAACAGTTAGCTTTGAGCGGTTGACCGCTGAAATCATTATGTCTACGACTTCGGCTGACTCAGATGTCTCTAGCTTAAAGGCTCGAATGGCTGAGGTCAGCAGCTTCACGGACGATTCCATGTCGGACAGAGATGCGATGCTCAAACGAGCCACAGCTCCAATAGCTTCTGTTGCCTCTGCGGCTGTAAAACCTGCCTGCCCTAACTTAGTAAAAGCATTTGCTATTTCTTCGGGGGCGAAAGGCGTGGTAACAGCCAGTGAAACAATCGAGGCACTAAGCCTGTCAACAGAGTCTACGGACGCCGCAGTAATAGCTCTGATGTTTGCGAGTCCTTGGTCAAACTTGGCGACGCCGCTAATGGCCTCGGCGAAGTTTCCGGTAAGGAACTGTAGGGCTTTGCCTACGGCTCCGAAGACGACCACCATGCCAGCCGCCTGCTTGATGCTGACGCCCATAATCTTGGTGCCATCTTGAACCTTCTTGTTATACTTACCCTGCGTTTTCGTCGCCCACGTGGTAGTCTTTGCGGTCTTTTTGGTAGCCTCAGCAGCCTTGTCTTGGGCTTTGGCGTTCTTCTCGGTAGCTGCGGTGCTCTTGTTGGTTGAGGCAGCGCCCTGCGAGAATGACTTTTCAACGGATGTGCCGAAGGCGCGCAGCTTGTCCTTGGCTGAAGTTAGAGAAGCATTAAACTTCTTTAAGTCAGCTTCGAGGCTTATACTTAACTTACCTACGTTTCTTGTGGCGATGGCTAAACTCTATCCCCCTTCTCGCTGTTGCAGGACTTACAGAGGGGCTGGAGGTTATCCAGCGCCAGCACACTGCCGCCCTTGCTGATGGGGATGATGTGGTAGCGTGCCATACGCTGCGCGTTGTAGCAGGAGCCGCATATATTACGGCCTGCTCTATGCGGTGCAGCTACCTGTTGGCATTTAGGGCAAGTTTTCACGCAGTTCTCCTTAAGGATTATTTAGACTGCGGTGACAGGGGGCTAGGACTTAATAATGCCTATGAGCCTGCTCATGCTAGGTCTCCTACTATTATAGCATGGAATGGGGCTATTTTTAGCTATTCTATAGTCACTGCGGAGCCGAAGGCTGCCTGAAGTTCTTCAGGTGAGGAGGTCTTAGAGTTGCTGTGGCCTCCTTTCTTCTCAGACTTGGCTCGGTAGGCTTCGCTGGCCTCACTCTGACGTGAGTAGCGGTCTCCTATAACGGAGGCAAATAGCATGACTTGGGCGCGGGTCATGGACAATATGTGCTCGGCAGTCCACCCGTACTCGTTGGCGAGAGTGTCTATGACGGTGGCTATGGTGTAGGGGCTGGGGGCTATCTGGTAATCGTCTTTCTTCTTGGTGTTCGTGAGTGGTTCGGGTAGGCTGTCTTCTGTGGTGTCCTGAGGCTTACCCATAATCTCAGCAATGAAGGGAGATACGACTTCGAGAACCGTGTCGAACGTAAAGTGTTCCTCAACGAACGCACGGTTCTCGTGGGTCAGGTCGCAGACGAGGGCAGTGATAACCGTATCTGAGCAGCCCGCAATGATACGAGCTATGCCAGTCATGCCGTCTCCGTCTAGCTTCCTGACCGCAGTCGCAAGCTCCCGGCGGTATCCTAGTTCCTTCCCCCAGCTTAGTGGGTGGACGGCTACGGCTAGTTCTCCTTTGAGGAGGACGTAACGTAGCTCAGGAACCAGTACCGCGAGTTCAGCCTCGGCGGGAGTCATTACTCAGTCGGCTGACCGGGGAGGGTTATGTACGGATTTACGCGGGCCATGACCAAATCGAGGCGTGACCTGAGCAGCGGCACAACGACTTCTACCACGGTGGGGAGGTCGAGCTTCTGTTCGACCCAGTCGTTGTCCTGTTCGAGGACTACCGAAACGAATTCGGTTACCTTGTCGGGAGCAACAGACAGAGCCTTTGCGATTATGTCGCTGGTCTCGGAATTCTCGTCACGCAGGACTTCACTCATGTCACCGAGGACAGCTTCAATCAGCGCGAGTAGCTTGAGTTCTTTGGCCCAGTTGAGGGCGGGGATGTCGATTTTCTCACCAGCCACGGTCGTGATGCTAGTGAGTTCTTTCTTGTCGGTCGAGGTCTTCTTCTTTGCGGGCATTGTATTATCTCCTTTGGCTCTTGGCCGTTATTGTAAAAGTATTGTCTGAGCGAGACTCTTAGTCTTCGCGTGGCCCAGAGAACTTGTGTTAGTGTCAGTCTAGCTCTTCTCAGCTACTATCATTCGGTTATATTGTTACCGGACGATAGTTATGCTGAACAGTCTCTCGGAGGTGCCGTTCGCTGTTCCGCTGTCCCACGTAGTCGCCGATTCGGTGGCTTTGAGGGTGTAGGGGATTTCGTGAAGGTCATCACCAAAAGTGACCGAGAGGTCGCCCGCGCCTTGTGCTTTCCACAGACGGATACTTATCGTATCGCCTGAAGGCATCACATGCACGAATTTCGCGGCCACGTCTGTAACGTTCAGGCTACCACCAAACTTAAAAGTTGTGGTCGTGCCTGCGCCACCGGTTCCGGTGACAACACCGGCTCCGAGAGCGTCAGAAAGCTGCGAAAGGTTCCACTCGATTCCGTTAACCGTAAGCTCGGCACTTTCCTCGGTCACGAAAGTCTTTTGCAAAGACTTAGGCGAACCTTGGAACACGTCCAAACGGGTGCGGCTAACACTGAAAGAAGCGCCAGAACGGACTCCACCAACGTCAACGAGGTCTGCTTCGGGGGTACTAGCCACATCTGAGGTTATAGCAACCAGAGAGAGGATACCGGGGCCGAATGAGAAATCATCGGTAGTCAGGGAAGGTACGTTTACTGCCATGAGAGTTATATCTCCTTCTTTTGAAGACGTTTCAGCCGTATGGTACGTGATGAGCGTCCCAGTCTTCGTTATTCGGCAGGGGTTGTTTGATTTAGTACCTAGACATCACTCTAGGTCATACTTCATTATAGCACAGCTTCTAGCTGTTTTCTTCCTCTTCCTCGGCTATCTGCGACAATACGTTCTGGGCACCACATGAGCGGCATATCATAATCATGCGCTCGGGGTTCTCCACGTACAGGTAGAGGTCACGATGCTTCACTCTTACGACGGAGCGAGTAGCTTCGTCCACGAAGCCGAGCAGTCCTTTGCAGGCGCTACAGTTCCACGGGATGTCAGTGCAGCGGTCTACGACGGCCTCCGGGGTATTGGGGTTGGGGGTATTCTTTTTCTGGGGCATTGGGGGTCTCCTTTATGGCTCTTGGCCGTTGTTATCAACCTATGGTGTACAGGCTGTAAGTATTACTCACCACGTACAACCACTTACCGTCATAGTCGTCGGTGGCGTCTAGGGGTGAAGTGCTTTCTTTTACCTTGAACGTGACGCTGTTAGCCGTCCACTGGTTCAAGTCTAGGACAGAGTTCACAGCGCCGTATATCTCGTAGCACTGGTCTATCGCTGTCTCTGAGATGTAAGCAAATTGTAGCTCAGTCTCTCGGTAGGGGTTCTGGTCGTCGAGGCTGCCACCTAGTAGGGTGAAGGATATGGCAGGAGTGACCAGCCCGGTAGTCTGTATGCGGCTGGGGTAGATACGGTCGCCAACGAGTCCGTACACAGTGGTGTCGGATACGAGTTGGGTACGTATTGTGGATATGGGGGTAAAGATAGTTTCTGACATACTCTATTATACCACGTATTTACTTGACTTCGCGTACCTTAGATAGGCCAGATTTGATGCCGCTGGCTACGTTGCGGGCCAGTCGGTCGCTGGCTGCTACATGCTGCGCTGTCACCCGGAGGACGTTTCTACCCACCATTCTCTGTGACCCCATGATAACCTCAGCGGCGTAGACACGCAGAGGCACGCCTGTTTCAGGGGCGAGAGGCTGGGTTCTGTTGGTCGCCTTCTTAGCGACAGGGATAGTGACCGTGGGGTCGATATCTGCAAGGGTGGCCTTTACGGCGAATAAGCCAATGAAGCCCACGTAGGCAACAATCTCCTTCACGGGGTCAACGCCGAGCACTTCCATGTCCATCTTGTTCTGCTGACGGAGCGCACCTGTCTGGGCGTTTATCTGCCCTGAGAGGGGGCCAGCTAGGACTTCTAGTCCACCTCCTCCTAGGCTGCCGTGGGGCTGCCCGCCTCTGCGGAACTGGCCTAGTGGCCTCTCGTTACCGTTCAGGGCGGCGTTCAGCTTGCGGTGGGCGTAGCTACCTGCCTTCTCCACCCCTTCTTCGACGCCTTTAAGCATCTTCTTGACTGCTCGGTCGAGTTGTGCTGTGGTTCTATCTATCTGCCATTGAGGTACTTTAACGATAATACTCATATACCTATTATAGCATGGATTCTATTCGCTCTTTGTTGCTGTCTTGTGGGACTCAGGCTGTGCTCCTCGCCTGTGTTCCTCTGTTCCTACGCCCGGCTGGTCAGCCAGAGGGGCGAACATCTGGTGTAATCGCTGGAGCTGCTCGACTACGTCCTTCTGGAAGAAGTCCTTACCTGCCGAAGACGCGATAACGTCGAACGCCCTCTTGGCGTGTAGCATGGCAAGGTCGCGGTAGGCCGGCAAGTAGCTGTCGTCAATCTCGATACACTTGAGTAACAGGCGCTCACACTCGTCGTAGTTGCTGATGTTCCGCTCATGTGCGGCCAGCTCACAGAACCCCTTGTGGTTGTCGGGGTTGTCCTCTAGCTCCATCCTCAGCAGCTTGGCGTAGTAGTTGAGTTTCACGTCGATACGTGAGTCATCCCTCAGATACCCCTTGTTCATAAAGTGGATGTCTTCTTCTCCCTGCTGCGGGGGGCGAGGTACGGTCTGCTCGAACTCGTTCAGTGAGTGTTCCAGCGTCTCGTGGACTCGTCCGTCGTAGCGGAAGATGCCGTTGTTCTTGAACAGGCGGGGCTGCTCTGTCGGTGCGTCGTCTCCGTTCTTCTGAATGGAGTGGAGCTGTACGGGTTGGATGTCGCAGCCGCGTCTCATGGCTAACACGATGGAGAGCAGTGAGTCGTTGATGGGAGTCTCGTCCGCGTCAAGGTGGAATATGTACTCTGACTTGGAGAGGTCTATCATGTGGTTGCGAATGTCGGAGAAGTCATCCTCCATCTTCTTCTCGATGTACGGGACACCCGCTTCGTTCAGGTAGCCCAACGTGTTGTCAACGCTGCCTGTGTCGCAGATGATAAGCTCGTCAAAGAACTCACCCATGTGTGTCAGCAAGTGACCGAGGTGGTTCTCCTCGTTCTTCACCATCACGTTAGCCGAGATAGTGGTGCCATGTACAGGAGCCAACCGCAAGCCACGCTCGTTAGTGAGGTGGTCGTAGCCGTTAGGGCCAACGAGCTGCTTCTTAATCCAGTCAGGAGACTTGTCGTGCTTCTCGTAGAAGTCCTTCTTCTCTTGGTTCTGGGCTATGCTCGTGTACCCGTAATGGTCAACGACTAACGTACACATCCTTATGGAAGCCTCGGGAAGCCCCTGCGGTGACCGCCCGCAGTGTAGGCCGGTATCTCCTTCGTACATCTGGGGCCGGAGTGTGTTGGGGATAGCGACCGGGTCGTTCTTCCACATCATCACGGTAATCATATGACCCCAGTTGCCGTCCGTTCGGACGAGGTCTTCTGACCGCCAGTAGTTGTTGAACAGCATCTTGTATCCCCATACGTTAGGACAGACAGGGTTCATCAGCCTCTGGAGTCGCTCGCGGGTTACGTCTTCGGCGAAGCACTCGTCGTGGTCAAAGCAGCAAGCCCATGCGAACTCGTCCTTCACGTCGCCGCACGACTGCTGACCTATCAATCGGTCACGTGCCTCTGACATGGGAGCGTCGTCTGGGTTGCGGAGGTAGCGTACCAGCTTGTCACCACACCATGCTTTAATCATGTCCTCGTTCAGGAGAGCAGACTTGTCGTCGACGATTATCACACCGTCAACCAGTTCTAGGTTCCGCTTGAGACATCGCTCATAGAGCGCGAGGTTCTCCTCTGTGGATATTTGTATGCGCTGGAACATGACTAGCTTCTTCTGGACTGAGGGGTCTCCCTTGAACTTGCCGAAGAAGGTGTGCCAGTTGCCTGTGCCACCCGCGCCCTCGGGGGCTACCTTGTTCAGTGTTACCGAGCCGTAGTGCCAGACGAAGCAGATGGGCGAGATGGCTGCTCCAAAGCCTGCCGTGGTAGCGCGCAGTACGAAGTCGCTATCGCAACAACCGCCGGGTGAGTATATCTCGTCGATGCCACCTATGGTGTCGTATACTTCTCGCTTCAGCATCAAGCAAAAGCCAGACAACCAGTTCTCAAGAGGAGGCATTACGGTCGCCGACTTCTCGCCTAACTCGTTGTCGAGTTGCAGGCCTGACTCTGGGTTGAGCTGCTTCATGGACGCATCCGTGAGCTGCACCATCTGTGAGCCACCAACGTAGTTCGACATGGGGCCGACGAGAGAGACGTTGGGGTGGAAAGGGTGCTCGACAGAGCCGTCCATCATCCCGGTGAGCTTCTCAATCCAGTGGGGGTAGACGACGACGTCGTCGTTGAGCCAGCAAATAAACTTGCCTTTAGCCTTAGCCATGCCCTGATTGGTAGCTGTACAGAAGCCTTCGTTCTCGACGTTAGTGACGATAGTCACGAAGCCGTCAGGTGTCTGCTCCTGCATGCTGGCGAGGTACTTGCTGGTTCCGTCAGAGGAACCGTTGTCGATGAAAATCAGTTCGTCGTCGTGGGTGACAGTAGGGAGGAGGGCGGTGATAGTAGCGGCGAGCATCTCGAAGTTGTCGTAGGTGGGCATGACAATGCTCACGCGTTTGGTAGCTTTCTTGGTCATAGTGTGTAATCTCCTTAGAGGTCTGTGGTGTTTGTATTTGCTAGCCGGGCTTTGTAGCGTTTGACGATAGTGTGAGCATTACCGGGGTCTGGGATATCGTGCTTATCACACACCTCCCGCCACTTCATCCCGCCATCTCTATCGGCGGCCACCTGAGCGTGGTCGAGGGGCTTCCTACCTGCCGCTATTCGCATTCCGTCACTAATGCTCCTCAATTTGACACCTTCGGCTTTTAGTATGTGCCCTGCCTGACCGTATGGCAAGTCTAGCTTCTTCTCGATTTGATACGTAGACAAGAACTCCTTCGTATAGAGACGTACCACCTCGGCCCAAGTCTCTGGGCTATCCTGCCTGTGGGCTTCTCTGTGTTCGTTGGACGTGAGATGTACGAGGTTACTGGGTTCATAGTTGTCCTTACTGAAGTCGATGTGGTGGACTTCAGTCTTAGTAGCAGGGTCGGGGTTATCCACGAGTAGGTCGGCTACGGCCTTGTGGACGTGGACTGTTGCCTGCTTCCCTGTGCTAGTTCTCACTGCGTTTACAACAGGATATCCGTTTAGCAGGCACACCTTGGGCTTAAACCAGTCCAGCTTATCAGTATAACGCCAAATCTCTAGCTTCTTGGGCTCTAGATACGCGTCAGTGTCGTCAATCGGTAGCAAGTCTTTGATGTTCATATGTCTATTATAGCACAATTGCGCTGCTGCTGTCAAGGGGTTTGGAATTTATTTCTTCGAGAGGATGCATTCGCTGTACACATAGAACTCCGAGTCGAAGAATTCGTTCACGTCTTCTACGCGGTACTCGATGCTGGTCGCATCGTCTGTAACATTATCGCCAGCTCTTATCGTCCCTAGTGCCTGAGCATGGAACAGGACGGCCCCGTCAGTGACGATGCTACCTGCGGGCGTGGTGAGAGTGACAGCACCCTTGGCGACGTCTATGCGGGCTGGGACGGCTGTGACAACTGCTGTCTGAGAGAAGATGGGCTGGCCCATGCGGGTCTTGCTTTTCATGGTGACAGTGCCTGCCCCTGCAGTGGTGGAGAGACCCACGAGCGTGTCGAAGAAATTGCTGCTGATTCTAGTCAGCGGCCCGGAGGCAAAACTGATAGACTCTGTCAGGGTGGTGCCGTCTCTGGTGCCGGTCAGTACCGCTGAGGTGGTAGTAGCTGTGGCTGTCAGGTGAATGACAGCGTCTGACGTGAAGGTGTTGGTTAGTGTGGTGTTGGTAGGAACGCTCACTGCAGACATGACAGTCTCGCTGTTACGTGTGACCGTGACTGTGTGGCTGCCCAGCAGCCCCCTAATATCCATCTAAAGCGGCCTCTTTCTGTACCTGTGAATGACGCCTTTGACCATTTCGTCACCGTCTTCACTGAAGCCTGCGCCGAACTTGACCTCATATGTGCCAAGCTTCTCGCTGGCGATGCCTTCTTTCAGGCGTCTGAGGTACTCGCGGCTAACCATCTTTCTGACCGCATGCCGCACGTCCTCGGGGACAGTCTCGAAGCCAGCCTTGTAGACGACAACCGTCTCGGCGGGCTCGCGGGGGAACACGCCACCGTCTACTCTGCGGAGGGTGCCGTCCTTGCTCCACACGTAGTTACGGATGGTTGAGGTGGCTAGGTCTAGAGTGATGCCGTCTATGACCACGCTGGAAATTGCGGTAACGGGGAAATTCTCTAGGAGCAGCTCGCGGACGCCGGCCTCAGGGTAGAACGTCTCGGTGTAGGTCTTAAAGTTGAAGCTGCGGTTGGCTGACTTCTCAACGAAGTCTGAGCTGGACTTGACGAGGTCGAACATGAGGACGTCGTCGTCCGTGCTGGTGATGCCGAGGCTCCTCTTAACCTCGTCTACAGTGGCGAGCAACTGGATATCGTCGTTCACTACGAGGATAACGTCTTCCTCATGTATATTGTTCGAACTGGTTAAGCCTGTGTTTACGACTATTTTATAGGTTGTGCCGTCTGCGCCAGCTATGACGCGGAAGAGTATCTGGTCGCCGCTGACCGTCTCAGTACCCGCTTGGATTACGGTAGAGGTGTAATCGGTGCCGGTAAGGACGTCAGTAGCTGTCACAGAAATGTTGCCGAGGATGAGCGTCTCGCCTGTCGCTAGGACGGGTGAGTAGTCAACGCCTACGGTCTTACGCTCTGCTGTTTGCTTTAGAATTGATTGTGCCATTTCTTATCTCCTACATCCATTATAGCACAGGTTCTGCTGGTTCTCTCGGGTTTAGGTCGGACAAAACGTCAGCAATAATGAACAAGATACGGTCAGTATTACTGGTATCAGTAGCGTTTAAGGTCAGCTTAAACTGGCCTAATACCTGCCAGCACGCCTCGTCTGGCGTTAGGGTCTCTGTTCTCTGTTCTAACATGCCCACCAGAGGCTCGAACAGGGCGTCTGCGAGCTGTTCGTGGGTGATGTTGGTCGCTTTGTAGTTGTCAATTACGCGCAGAGCTTCCACGAAATTGGGGCTGTTGGTGATAGTAATCTTGATGCCTGCGTCGTTCATGCGTCAATGTCCTTGGTGGTCTTACCGGCCTTGATGTTGCCTGTGGTCTTGGTCTTGGAACTGGTGTTGGCATCGTCGTGTGAGGAGGGGGTTTTGGTGTGTGAGTCGTGGGTTATGGTGGCCGTGCCTACCGCGCCTGTGCTGAGGCCGAAGCCGGGGCTGGCGAGGAGCAGGTCGAGCCTGACGTACATCAATATGTCGGCTACGTTGGTGTTGGCGTCAGCTATGACGAGCTTGCCTTCGACCGTGGTGGTCAGGGCTGTCTCAATGGTCAGCTTGCCATCGACCACGGTTACGAGGTCGTCTTTGATTGCGGCTTGGAGGTCAACAGAGGATATGGCTACGTCTAGTACCCGTAGCTTGGCGTCTGTCGGAGGGTTGTGGGCGTCAGTGACTATGACCTGTGTGTTCAGGATGGTGGTCAGGGCGTCCTGTACGATGACCTTAGTGTCTAAGGTGGCTGAGGTTGTCTCCTGAACTATCAACTTGAGGTCTGATATGGTGGTTGTCTCGTCTGCCGTAATCAGCTTCAGGTCAACGATGGTGTTCAGGGCGTCGTCTATGTCAATCTTGGTGTCGAGGGTGGCTGTGGACGTGTCTGCAATCATCACCTTCAGGTCAGATACTGTGACTTGTTCGTCTTTGGCAATCAGCTTCAGGTCTACTACGGTGGTCGCCTCGTCTGCAACTACTACCTTAGCGTCACAGACAGCGGTCAGTACGTCTTGGACTGAGAGGAGTGCGTTGACCTGTCCTGTGAGGTTGTCCTTGACCATGATTTTGAGGTCAGCGATAGCAGTAGCGCCACCAAATATCTCTATCTTGGAGTCGAGGACAGTATCTAGGGCGTCCTGTACGATGAGCTTACCGTCAACTACTGAGGTTAGGTTCTCTTGTACGCTCAACTGAGCGTTTACTACGCCGACAGAGTCGTCCGTCGTGACCAGCTTGGCGTCGAGGACAGTAAGCGCCTCGTCCAGCGCGAGGAGCTTGAGGTCGAGCGTGGACGTGTTAGCGTCCAGCGCGATGAGCTTAAGGTCAGCAGTGGTGTTTAGTTCGTCTTGTATTCTGGTCTGGAGGTCAACAACAGCAGCGTGGTTATCCTGCACTATCATCTTCAGGTTGGTCAGTGCGGTAAGGGCATCCTGAACTACCAGCAGGGCGTTGGGCGAGGGGTTGTACGCATCCTGAACGATAACGCGGGCATCTGCTAGGGATGTAACCACATCCTTAATCCGCGCCTTCATGTCGGGTGAGGGGTTGAGGACGTCTTGGATTCTCAGTTGTATGTTGGTCATCGCTGCTTGGGCGTCAGCGATTACGACCAGTAGATTAGCGGTACTCGTGTTCTGGTCAACGATACGAGTCTTCAGGTCTAGGATGTTCTCTGCGCCAGAGAAGACGAACATTAACAGGTCGAAGGTAGCTGTCACCTCATCTGCAACTATCATCTTAATGTCAGCCAGAGTCAGTGCGCTGTCTTGGGATATTAGCTTGAGGTTGAGGATGTTCTCTATGTCGTCTTGCAGCGTCAGCTTAGCGTCGAGGACGGTGGTTGAGTCGTCCGTCACAACAGACCGCAGGTTGAGGACTGAGGTCAAGCTATCCTGCACAATCACTTTGAGGTCGGCTACGTTTGTGAGGTCATCCTGTATGATGAGCTTAGAGTCAACGATGTTACTAGCAGCGTCTTGGATGGTCATCGTGCCGTTCAGAACCGAGGTCAAGGTATCCTCCACAATGAGCTTGAGGTCAGCTACTGTTGTGAGGTCGTCCTGTATGACTAGCTTGGAGTTGACTATGGTGCTGAGGAACTCCTGCACGACTAGCTTCAGGTCGAAGATAGTATTCGAGTCGTCCGTCACAACAGACCGCAGGTTGAGGACTGAGGTCAAGCTATCCTGCACAATCAGCTTAGCGTCAGGGATAGGAGTCAGTGCGTCTTGGACGATGAGCTTAGAGTCAACGATGTTACTAGCAGCGTCTTGGATGGTCATCGTGCCGTCAACAATCGAGGTCAGGCTATCCTGCACAATGAGCTTGAGGTCAGCTACTGTTGTGAGGTCGTCCTG
>Ga0114934_10000496_pt1 | contig 25142 bp, 25 predicted proteins | sample 4SBtaG_2_FD_99695 | JGI IMG/M metagenome (GOLD analysis project Ga0114934, IMG submission 99695) | Deep subsurface microbial communities from Kolumbo volcano to uncover new lineages of life (NeLLi) - 4SBTROV10_white metaG | ecosystem: Environmental > Aquatic > Marine > Volcanic ...
AGGGGCCTGAGGGAGAACAGGTACCGGAGGGCGATCCGGGGCCTCAGGATGATCCGGGGCCTGAGGGTGATCCGGGGACGCAGGGTGAGCCGGGGCCTCAGGGTGATCCGGGGCCTCAGGGTGATCCGGGGCCTCAGGGTGATCCGGGGCCTCAGGGTGAACCAGGTTTATCAGGACAAGTAAAACCCTTAAGAAAACTATGTGGTATTATCACGAATGTCCCTGGTATTGATGCGGGCACACGAAATTGTGCGGAAGAAGCAATTGGTTTTTGTGGAAATGGATCGAGACCTGAGTTTGATTTTGAGACTATTTTCCGAGATAGTGGTAATTTCTTCTATTCGTCAGGAATAGTTGGAGAAACCTTTTGGAGAAATGATCATGTAAACTTATTGCGTCGTACGGGTGAGTGCGGAAACTGGGGTTCTGAAGGAATAAACGGATTTGTAAGTACGGTATCGGGTACTGGACCCCAGCAAGCCGTTTTTAGTCCTGCAACTCTTACTGGATGTAATTTTAATGCATCGGTCTTGTGCTCGGTACCTGCAGACTTTCCATCACCATCTCTTGATCCAAAATTAGTATTTGTATCAAGTAGCGTAGTAGCAGGTGACCAAATAGGGGGAGTAGCGCAGGCTAACGACGTGTGCCAAAACTTAGCAGAAAGTGCTAATTTACCTGGTACTTACAAAGCATGGCTTTCAGAGGCTGGCGGCCCAAGTCCAGATACGACATTCCAGCAAAATTTAACTCCTTATGTTTTGACGGACGAAAATACAACAAAGATTGCTGACAATTGGATTGATTTAGTAGATGGGTCTTCTCTAGATGTTTTGAGTGGCATAAGGTTCGACGAAAATGGAGATATTATTACGGGCAGTAGAATACACGTCTGGACAGGTACAACAAATTCAGGTGAACCATCGATTGACGACACTTTGGATTTTTGTGATGGATGGACCGGTGGGACAACTGGCGCCGTAGGAGCATCTACGGAATCATCGATAAATTGGACCCAAGCAGGTAGACTACCATGTAATGAGGAACTCCATATCTACTGTTTTCAGCAGTGACACATTAATCGGCGTAAAAAAGCACTGGCAACTCATCCAGAGTTATAAGGATCAGTGTAAATTTAAAGAATATCTATCCAAATGATATCGGATTACGAATTCAATATTATTCCAAGAGCATGAAATTTTTTGACTTTGACGCTTTCACATCAAATGTTGCCGTGTACTAACACCGGTGAGCTAGATTACTTTAAACACTTAAATAATCGGCGAAATCCACCGCGCCATCTTTATACGCTGTTAACGCCTGCCATACGTTATTTTGTGCTTGAACCTTATAACTGTGCGGCTGGTTCTGCTCGTGTGGCTCATTGACAACCTCGCAAAACCTTAAAGTGAGTGAAAGAGCCTCGGCAAATGAATGAATGCGCAGAAAAGAGACAGCTCTCTATATTTTGTGTCCAAACATTCTTAACTGAGTTAATAGTTCAGAGTATACTGCAATTTTTCAATCAAATTAAAACTAATAAAACCTACAAAAAACTAAAACAACAATGGCTTTCCCCTTGGGCGATACATGCCGAGTGTTCAATTGCCCGACCAGATAATGATGCCAGTAGGGTTCGATCAAAGGCACACATTTCACAGTGTTGTTTCGCCAAATTGTGGTAAACGCAATTGGAAGCCACAATGGTAGGCAATTCGCTAGTTGCTTCGGAAATTGTTTTCGCGACATACCCAAGTTCGTCAAGTATCCTAGCAATTTCAACAACCTGCTGATTGGCTGATTTATCCTGCAATCGGTGGCGGAAACCCTCGGCCACTTGGTTCGCAAGGTTTGCAAGCATACTGTCCAATTCACCTTGCCCCAGCTTTTGTTTTATTGCAGACAACAAAGTGGCCGCGAAAAACGCGTATTGTTTTGGATACAAATGGATTCCACGAATCGTCAGTCGATAACAATATTTAGGGCGTCCACCTGTTTTTATCGCGCTGTGCCTTTCGACAAAACCATCCCGTTCCAGCGAAGTGATGTGCTGCTGGACTGCAGTTCGGCTGATTCCAAGCATCTTCGTCAACTTCTCTATGGTTAACCCGAACTTTTCATCCAATAAAAATGCTAACAATTTCTGTTGAGTGTATCCGAATCTATGTAATAGTGTATCTATAATCAGCACTCCCCAGTGTTATTCAGATTGATTGAAACGTTTTCACTCGTCAAAATCTCGTTGAGAAATTGATAATCGCTGTCACCATACTGGATATCCATTATTTTGTATGACCCACCATCTAGACCTGATTGTAGTATCCTATTCCGCCCCATGTCTCACATAAGGTTTTTGCATCAATGCCGCGCCCAAACCAATCCACAAGGGCTTCATAGCGCGCCTCCCCAAGATCAATATCCAAACCCTCACTTTCTTTTAAAAATCCGAGAAGTTCTGCATTCGGCAGTAACTGTTGAATCTGTTTTGTCACATACTTTCTCATCTCAACGAGACCAGTCACGGGGATTTTATTGTAAATAAGCCCAATGGGTCGATCGCCTTGGGTATGCATAAACGAGACGCATAATATAGTGTCGTCAATCGCCGCGCCGATACCAGGCTTTCCAACGAAAATAATGCGGCACGGCAAAGAGGCTGCTATATCCATATTAGAAACGCCAATCACACTGCCGACGGATGGACCTCCTACGCCATCAATAACGACGATCGCTTTGCCATGGCCAAAATTGGCGATGGCAGCTAATATCTTGGCTTTCAATGCATTGGCGTCTTTCGTCGCCCCATCAATGAAGTCCTTGCTAAAGCCCTTTCTGAAAACTAGACATCCACTATCGTTGCAAGCAATATGAGTCTTATTGCAAAACCGTGCAATCGGCTGTTTTTCCTCGCATTGAGTCATTGGTTTGATGTAAGCCAACTGACTGGGTGGCCAGCCCTGATCCAATAATAGCGCCAGAATGCCCAGACAAATCGTGCTTTTACCAACACCCGATTCCGAACCCATCACATATAAATATTGGGTATTCATCAGGCAAACTTTCGTTATAACGTAAATGCTATTTCAACAATCGTGCCCACAGAATCTGTCGTCGATCTTCTAACGAACGATCTATCGGCTTGTCTGAGAAAACAGTCTTACTTTTAGAGGTACGTTTTTTAAAAAATAAGTTGATGATCTTTCCGGATTGCCGATGTTTGGCTACATTCGCTGGCGTACCCACTTTGGAAGTTTTATAGACAAACTGACGTCGGGCTTCATGGTAGTCATCATTGCCATAGTAATTGGCATACATTTTCGTTAATTCATGCTTCCGGTAGGCTGCCAGGGGTTTCTCCATTTCATCCTGTCTTCGTGAGGCGGCTTTGTCAAAAAAACATTTCTGGAATGCTTTTGTGTCTGCTATTAATAAACTTGCTAGCTGCTTAACCTGCGCGGCAAATATTTTGTGGTCTTTATCCAAAACATGATCAATAAAACCTAGTTGACAGGCTTTTTTGGCACTGATCGGTAAAAGTTGGTTGGTTAACTGTTCGGCAACTTTGTGGCCCACTCGTTGAGGCAATAAATAGGTCCAATACTCGGACCCAAAAAGGCCTCCCATATTTTTGTAATGCGGATTGAATACAACCCCTTCTCGGGCAAAAACCCAGTCCGCGGCCAACGCCATCATCGCTCCACCCGCGCCGGCATTACCCGCCACCGCCGAAATCGTCAGCTTGTCCACGGTGGTAATAATCTGGAGAATTAAATCGTCGATCGCATTGATGTTCAGCCAAGATTCAAAGGCCGGATCTTCTGCATGTTCGATATGATTGAGATGAATGCCGTTGGACCAGGCATCCTCACCTCCCATCAGTACGATGGCTTTGACTGGAAGGGTTGCCACATGCCGATAGACTTGAAGCAAAAGCTGGCATTGCTCTGTGGACATGCCGCCGTTATGAAAACTCGAATAAATAAAGGCAACGTCATCTTCGAATTCAAACCAAACCTCCTGACAAGGAAGCTGCCGTTTCGGTTGGGTATAGTCAATGTCAATGTGTTTTATAGTGTTTGGTATTTCGTCCGACAACACGAAGATGGCCGGTAGCTTTATCGCCTTTTCCGCTTTGGGCTTCAAATGTCCGATCCAGACCGCCCCGTCAACTGTAGCCCGACACACAGCGTGATTGGCCGTCGCAATAATATCGCCCGGTTTGCCCGATAAGTCCTCAGCTTTGTGCGCGTTATATAAGTACATTGGCTGTCCGTTGATTTCGTCAAGCACACCCGGGCTACCATCGGCGGCTTGAATGCGTCGCAATACTTCTTCAGTCGTATGTTTTTGCCAATTAATAGCCCTATCCTGTTGGGTCATGAACACCCGTCGTTTGCCTTTGACATCGGCTTTGCGGTAATCCAATGGTTCGGGTTTGAAGGCCGGTGCATCGATCAGGGTGAGTGCATCCCATAAACAATTGATTGCTGCCTGCGTAACCTCCCGATTGAACAAACTGCTTTTGGTCGTAACACGCATCGGGAAGGTCTTGGTCGCCCAGATGTCTCCCATGTCCATTTCATCAGCGGCCTGAAGTAAGGTCACACCCCATTCCGATGCACCAGTTTGAATGGCCCAGTCGAGCGAGGAAGGACCACGGTCCCCTTTAATGCCAGGATGCACAATCAAACAGGTATAATTTGTATAAAGTTCTTTGGGTATACGGCGCGTCAAAAAAGGGCAGACAACCAAATCAGGTTTGAACATCGAGACCCCTTTTAGAAGGTGCGGTATATCACCTTGATGCAATTCGACGGACACGTCATAACCGACATCATCGAGCTCGGTATAAAAGCGTTGGGTTAATCCAGAAAATGCAGATGAAATAAGTAAAACACGCATAATAGCCTCTACCGTTTTAAATATTGTTTTATTGGATGTACTCAGCGAACATCATTACTCGGATCGATTGAATCGACTTCTCCAGTCATCGTGACCGTGGATACCTTTTCGGTACCCAGATACCCCGCTAAAAGCTTGATCTCGTGATCACTTAGATTGATGCTCATGGCTTGCATCACGAGGTTTTGACGTTGGCCGGTTTTAAAGTTGTTCAACTGCTGCTCAAGGTAATCGGCATTTTGGCCCAACAGTCTTGGAAAAGGCGTCATGCCTTCACCACTAAGACCATGGCACCCCACACACGGTGCGTACAATAACTCACCCTCTTTACTTGACTGATCGACCTGGATAGTCGGCACCAAATTGGCGTAATAGGTCGCTAATCGCTCCTTTTCTGCGGGGTCCAATTCAGCACCCTCAACGCTTAAAACCGGATGATTGCGGATACCGCCGAGAAAGGCGTCGATCCGCTTGATTAAATAGAGACGGTTTTGGCCGGCTAAATTGGGCCCAAGGATCGCGTAGCTATTTTCAGTGGTATCGTGACAATTGTTACACGCGATGATCATCGGTTGTACTACACCGCTATCATCGGCCCACAGCGCGTTCGCCCACACGGTCAAACTGGCCATTAACACTAATAATTTGTTCATCTTCGACACTCCTTCGCACGGATATTAAGACAACCCAGTCAATGGGGTTTTCTGACTTGCATCATCAAATTGTCGTTCCACTCGCCTTCGACGTTGATATGTGCAGCGGCCCCCAAGAGGACCGCTTCGATCAGGTTATGATTGAGATATACGTAGATCCCCGGTTGCTGGAATTCATACAACATGGCCCCCGCCGAACCCCCGCGAATAAACCAAGTTTCGAGATTTGTCTGGGGGGTATCGGCAAAAGAACCGGTCGCCCAAACCAAGTCACCGTGACCCCCAATCAGATGAGGGCGTGAATCCCGATTGGCTTGGGAATGGATAATTAAGACTTTTTCACCAACCTGAGCTTGCAAGGTATTTTCTTTGGTCAATGCACCCACGGCGCCGTTAAATACCACATGGGTCGGTTGCAGGGTTTTCATGACCGCGAGCGTATCTTCCATGGCTTCGGGTAATGAGTCGTATTGTTTGTAAGACCCGTCGGGTTGCTGGGGTACATAATAATCCTGTTCGCCTATGTAATAGGCCTTGTCGTAGCGAACCGGATGACCGACCTGATCTCTTAGGCCATCTCGGGGGAGCACCATGATGACGCCGTTCATCCCCGCGACCACGTGGTAAGGTATCGTCGGTCCACCTGGGGCGCAGTGGTAGACGAATACTCCGGGTTTAGTCGCTTGAAATCGGATCACAACCGATTGCCCGGGTTTGACTTTGGTTAATCCGCCGCCGCCTAAGGCCCCGGTGGCGGCATGGAGATCGATACTGTGGACCATGGTGTTAGTTTCTGCATTGACCAGGGTTAATTCCACGTAATCATTTTGGTGGACGACAATGGCGGGTCCAGGGATGGTACCGTTAAAGGTGGCGGCTTGAAGCTTGGCGCCGTTGCCAATGTTGATTTCTTTTTCTTCTACTGTTAAACCCACCTCGACGACCTTAGGACGGCCGGTTACGACTTGTTCGTGAGCCGGTAATAAAGGCGGAGCTACCAAGTGTTGCTGGACTCTTTCTAAATCCGTCAAATCAGTGGTTAAATCAATTTGCCGAGATGATTGGCGGGTACAGCCTATGATCAAAGTTGTACCCAAAACTAAAAATATGAGCCTGTTCATTGGTCCCTCCGAGTTTAATTTTTTTTATTTCATTCGTTCGATTGGTTTTCGGTTTCTTTTTTTGAATGATTCGGGCGATCTTTGCACTTTTTGTGGTGTTTAAGGTCCTTGAAAATTTCTGGCAATGACAGAAGTTCCCACAGTATTTCCTTGTCATTGAATCGATTCATTTGATCTTGAGCAAGATCTTTTCCAACTCTCTCAATAGTTCCCGCTATAGGATGATTATGCTTGTCTCGACGATAAATACGAATGATATAACTATCCATTTATACGATTTACCAAATCTATTTGCGTTTTATAAATGTAAGCTAGGTTTTTTTTGTCACCCGTAGAATAAACCTTCGAAGGTTACAGATAGGTTACAGATAGTGAAATTCTTTGTGGAAGGGTGTAGTTAATCGGCCGCTTACATCCAAACGACATCGTCCGAGCATTTGATCGAAGGTGAAAAGAAACAAGCCGCTTAATCGCTGTTTCGACTGGTTTTAGATGAAGCCCGGGGGTAAAACCCTGGGCTTTTTTTTGCCTTAAATTCCCGCATTATTGGAGCACCCAGAATTTTAACGTTCTGCTATGTTTATTTCTAACGTTAATATTGATTCTGAAATCACATTATGACTTCAAAACGAAACCTTTTCGTTTATTCGACATTGATTATCTTGCATAGCGGTTGTGCATCGATGTCTGAATCAGAATGCGTGACAGCAGACTGGGAAATGATTGGGATGGAAGATGGTGTGAAGGGTAATTTACCTTCGAATATAGGGCTTTATCGTAGTGCTTGTGCTGACCATGGAATAACCCCAAACCTTGCGGCTTACCGCAATGGGCATTCAAAAGGGCTTGTGCATTTCTGTACCAAACCACGGGGATTTACCCTGGGGCAACGTGGTACTGCATATAATGGTGTTTGTCCGACTGATTTAGCCGAAAGTTTTATTGATGGCTATCAGGCTGGCCGCAAACTTTTCAACGCCCGAAGCGAGGTGAATCACGAAGCATCACAAATAGCCATCAAAAAAAAGCAGTTAAAAACCCTAAAAGATGACATTTGTAAAGGTGGAGAGTTATTGATTAGTGAAAACACTTCAGCGATACAACGTATTCAAATCCTGGATAAAATCATAAACAACCAAAAACAAATAGGTGGCTTAGAAGACGAAATTTTAGACATTGAAAAGAGAAAAAAGGTTAAAGAAAAGAATTATCAGGAACTTAAAAAACGTTACGACTATTCGAATTTATAGGCATCTGAAAAAAACCTATCCCAGATTTCGCTCTATCGTCATAAACGACTGACATAAAAAAGCCTCACTCCTTTAAGAGTGAGGCTTTTTTCATCCTTTAAACGAAATGTAGAATTGCGGTTTACATCATACCGCCCATTCCACCCATTCCGCCCATTCCGCCCATATCACCACCCATTGGTGGAGCAGCTGGCTCATCGCTCTTAGGCTCTTCGGCTACCATTGCTTCGGTGGTAATCATCAAGCCTGCAACAGACGCTGCATTTTGCAGTGCGGTGCGGGTCACTTTTGCTGGATCGAGGATACCCATGGCAATCATATCGCCATATTCGCCAGTTGCCGCATTAAATCCAAAGTTGCCTTCACCCTTAGAGACTTCATTAAGAACAACAGAAGCTTCTCCACCTGCATTTGCAACGATTTGGCGAAGAGGTTCTTCCAAAGCCCGTCGGGCGATATCCACACCAACATCCTGATCACTATTGGCGCCTTTAACACCTTTCAATTTATCCAGTACACGAATCAATGCGGTGCCACCTCCAGCTACCACACCCTCTTCAACCGCGGCACGTGTAGAATGTAAAGCATCTTCAACACGCGCTTTCTTTTCTTTCATTTCAACTTCAGTTGCCGCACCAACTTTGATGACTGCTACGCCACCCGCAAGTTTTGCAAGACGCTCCTGCAACTTTTCTTTGTCGTAATCGGATGTCGCATCATCAACTTGCGCACGAATTTGTGTCACCCGTCCGGAAATATTATCTTTGCTGCCTGCTCCATCAATAACGGTAGTATTTTCCTTACTCACCTGCACTTTCTTAGCCGTTCCAAGATCGTCCAAAGATGTCTTTTCTAAGCTCAAGCCCACTTCTTCGGCAATGACAGTTCCACCTGTGAGGACTGCGATATCTTCCAGCATGGCTTTACGGCGATCACCGAAACCAGGCGCTTTAACAGCACAAACTTTGACGATTCCCCGCATGTTATTAACCACCATCGTCGCTAGTGCTTCACCTTCGACATCCTCTGCTATGATCAACAACGGCTTGCCCGATTTGGCGACACCCTCAAGTACTGGGAGCAAATCGCGAATATTGGAGATCTTTTTGTCATGCAATAAGATATACGGATCGTCGAGCTCGACGCTCATGCTTTCCTGGTTGTTGATAAAGTAAGGCGAAAGATATCCGCGATCGAACTGCATTCCTTCAACTACATCAAGCTCATTGTCCAAGCCAGAACCTTCTTCTACGGTAATCACGCCTTCCTTACCAACTTTCTCCATGGCGTCAGCAATAATTTTTCCAACCGCTTCATCGGAATTTGCGGAAATTGTGCCCACTTGAGCGATCGCTTTGCTATCAGCACACGGTGTCGATTGACCCTCGATTGCACTAACCGCACTAGTGACGGCTAAATTAATTCCCCGTTTCAGATCCATTGGGTTCATGCCCGCTGCAACTGCCTTGAATCCTTCATTGAGGATTGATTGAGCCAATACGGTTGCAGTTGTGGTGCCGTCACCCGCTACATCAGATGTGTGCGATGCGACTTCTTTAACCATTTGAGCGCCCATATTTTCAAATTTATCGGTCAACTCAATTTCCTTAGCAACGGAAACACCATCTTTGGTAATGGTAGGAGCACCAAAGCTCTTTTCCAAAACGACATTACGGCCTTTTGGACCAAGCGTGACCTTCACTGCGCTAGCTAAAACATTTACACCTTTCACCATACGATGACGGGCGTCATCACTAAATTTTACGTCTTTTGCTGTCATGTTAGACTCCTGTATTTAATGTTTATTAACCGGTAATATGATTTCGGTTTTTACTCGATGACACCCATGATGTCGTCTTCGCGCATAACGATATAATCTTCACCTTCGATTTTGACTTCGTTGCCGGAATATTTACCAAACAGTATTTTGTCACCAACTTTTACGTCGAGCGCCCGAGTTTCGCCGTTTTCTAATAACTTTCCATTACCAGCAGCGATTATTTCTCCTTCGCTTGGTTTTTCAGTAGCCGAATCAGGAAGTACAATCCCTCCAGCGGTTGTACGTTCTTCTTCGAGACGTTTTACAACGACTCTATCGTGTAATGGACGTATGTTCATTCGATTCTCCTAATTTACGATTGAAATAAAATTGAGTGTATTTCTACGAGGGCACGTTATTAGCACTCGCACCTTGTGAGTGCTAATAATAGCTATCTTTCAATCGGTGTCAAGATTTTTAGGAAGTTTCGATGGAAAAAATGATAAATTATCACCATGAATGACAACCAATTGTTACGATATAGTCGTCAGATACTGCTCCCCCAAGTCGATATCGAGGGCCAACAAAAACTCATTGATTCTCGCGCCCTAATCGTTGGTATTGGGGGCCTTGGTTCTCCGGCAGCTATGTATTTGGCTGGTGCTGGAGTAGGGCACATCGTTCTAAGCGACGGCGACAATGTAGATTTATCCAATTTACAACGACAAATAGCGCATGGTACCCCAGATATTGGTCTACCGAAGGCTTTATCAGGCAAGCAAACACTTCAAACCTTAAATCCTGAAATTGATGTGACAGCACTGTGCAATCATTTGGAAGGGGATGAATTGGAAGAACAAATTCAAAGAGCCAACGTGGTTCTAGATTGTAGCGACAACTTTCCGACTCGGTTTTCGGTTAACAAAGTCTGTGTGCTCAATCAGACGTCGCTGGTTTCTGGCGCAACGACTCGATTCGAGGGACAAGTTTCAACATTTACTCCCGGAAAGGCCAATAGTCCATGCTACAACTGCCTATACCCCGATATAGATGATCTAGCCGAAAGCTGCAGCCAATCTGGCGTGATTGCCCCGATAACAGGGCTAGTCGGAAGTATTCAGGCATTAGAAGCGCTTAAACTTTTAACTGGGGTCGGTGAAACCTTAGCAGGAAAAGTCTTATTAATTGATGGGCTAAACATGGAATGGAATGAGATCCGTCTCCCCAAAAACTCTGACTGTCCAACGTGTTCGACAAGGTGATCGAAAACCTATGTTTCGTGTGTTTTCTTAGAAACTATCAGAGATCTGTAGTCTGTGTGAACGAGTATGAACATTCACAATAATTCGACTTAGGATTATTGCTTTCGATACAATAGCAGCGTATACTTTTATCAGCTTTTTGACAGCTATATTTAGAGATTTTTCAATCATATTTTCTTGCGGAGGAAAACCGATATGAAATGGGAAAAACCAAGCTATAATGATCTTCGTTTTGGTTTCGAAGTAACGATGTATATATATAATCGTTAATAGTCGGTACCTTTCAAAAAAAAGGGGCTCCATTTCGGAACCCCTTTTTTATTTGCCTAATGAAAATAAGAGTACTCGGATCTGGCGCAGGCGGTGGGTTCCCGCAATGGAATTGCAATTGCCACAATTGTCGTCGGATACGAAATAATGAAATGCGTTCCCAGCCACGTTCGCAATCTTCCATTGCAGTGAGCCTTGACGATACTAATTGGGTTTTGTTCAATGTTTCGCCTGATATACGAAGTCAAATTGAAGCATTTCCCGGTCTTCAACCAAAAACAGGTTTACGCGATACCGGCATAAAAGCCATCGTTCTGATAGACAGCCAGATCGACCACACTACGGGCTTGTTGATCTTGCGTGAAAGCCCCACACCTTTGGAAATTTATTGTAGCGAAATGGTGCGTCAGGATTTGTCCACCGGCTTCCCGGTTTTCAAAATGCTGGAAGATTATTGCAAGGTAAACCACCATCCAATTTCGATAGATGGCAGCAGTTTTAAGATACCCGGGTTTGACGACTTGCGCTTTCACCCCCACCCGCTTAAAAGCAAAGCCCCACCCTACTCACCCCATCGACACGATCCTCACGATGGAGATAACATCGGTGTCACCATCGAACAAGTATCGACCAACAAAAAGATTTATTATTCTCCGGGTCTGGGTGAAATCGAACCTCATGTATTTGCTGCAATGACTGATGCCGATTGCATCTTGGTCGATGGTACTTTCTGGCAAAACGATGAAATGGAACTCGCTGGTGTCAGCCCGAAGAAGGCCCGCGAAATCGGCCACCTTCCACAATCGGGTGAGAACGGCATGATTGAAACCTTGAATTCTCTCGACAAACCGCGGAAAATTCTAATCCATATCAACAATACCAACCCGATATTGGATGAAGAATCCGAACAACGGACAATTCTTAATAAAGCCGGTATTGAAGTTTCCTTCGATGGAATGGAAATCGATTTGTGAGGAAATATTTTGAGTGACACCCATCGACCCTGGAGTCGAAAGGAGTTCGAAATGAAATTACGGGCGATGGAAAAGTTTTATCATATTCATCACCCCTACCACACTTTAATGAATGCAGGCAAACTTAGTAAGGAGCAAATCCAAGGCTGGGTCGCCAACCGTTTTTACTATCAAATCAAAATCCCGCAAAAAGATGCGGCTATTCTGGCAAATTGTCCTGATCGTAAAACACGCTCAATGTGGATTCAACGCGTTCAAGACCATGATGGTCGCCCCGAAGATTCCGATGGGGGTGGTATCGAAGCATGGATTCAACTCGGTATGGCGGTCGGATTGAAACGCATCGAAATCCTTTCTTTAGAACACGTCCTTCCTGGGGTACGTTTTGCCGTTGATGCCTACGTTAATTTCGCCCGTACAGCTGATTGGCACGAAGCCGCCAGCTCATCACTTACCGAGATGTTCGCCCCTAAAATTCATAAACAAAGATTAGATAATTGGCCTGAGAACTATCCCTGGATCAATAAAACAGGATTCATTTACTTTCAAAAACGTCTTAGTGAAGCCAGACGCGATGTTCAACACGGCTTGGATATTACCCTTGACTGGTACAAAACCCGTGACCAACAGGAGCGCATGGTGGAAATCCTAAAATTCAAACTGGACGTTCTGTGGTCAATGGCTGATGCCATGTACCTTGCCTATATCGCAAAGATGCCGCCTTATCATACCGCTAAGTAGTGTTTTTTTTGAAAACAAACACTGCTACGTTACGGAAAGGGCCGGCAATATATAATGATGACAAGCCATTTATATTGAAAGGAACACGGTATAATAAAACTATGGGTATCGATTCAAATTATTTGCTGGAAATTTCAACAACACATCGTTTACAGTGGGAGGAAGCCCAACAAAAACACGTTATTCTCTACCCAGAAGGTATGGTTGAACTCAATCAAAGCTCAACGGAAATCCTAAAACTTTGTGACGGAACCCGAAATCTTCAACGCATCGTTCTAGACTTGGAGCAAAAGTTCGAAACTACGGGTTTAGCAAACGATGTCCGAGAATTTATAGAAATTGCCTTGGAAAATGGCTGGATTAGACAAACCCCAACTGAGTAAGCCTCGCTGGCTTCTGGCGGAACTCACTTATGCCTGCCCATTGCAATGCCCTTATTGCTCAAACCCGGTAGATTTTGCCCAGCATAATCATGAGCTCAGTACCGACGATTGGCTAAAAGTTTTAAGCGAAGCGCGCCAAATGGGTGCTGTACAGCTAGGCTTTTCCGGAGGAGAACCCCTAGTTCGGAAGGATCTCCCCACTCTCGTAAAACATGCGAATGAACTTGGGTTTTATTCCAACCTAATTACTTCGGGCTATAATCTTAGCGAGAATAAAATAGCCGAACTCAAACAAGCCGGACTGGACCACATCCAAATTAGTGTTCAGGCTAGCAGCGAGGATCTCAGTGACTTTTTGGCGGGTACTCATTCCCACTCCCAAAAGCGGGAAGTTGCAAAACTCGTAAAAAAACAAAATTATCCCATGGTTTTGAATGTGGTTATTCACCGCAAGAACATTCACCAGATAGAGGATATTATCAAAATGGCTACCGACCTGGGAGCTGATTACCTGGAATTGGCGAATACCCAATATTATGGCTGGGCTCACGTCAACCGTGATCAACTCCTACCCACCCGCGAGCAATTCGAACAGGCTGAAGCCATTGCGCACAGGTATCAGGATCGCTTGAAAGGGAAAATGAAAATTTATTACATCGTCCCGGATTTTTATGAAGACCGCCCGAAAGCGTGCATGAATGGATGGGGTACGACTTTTCTCACCATTGCGCCCGATGGAACGGCCCTTCCATGCCACTCGGCACGAGAGCTACCCGACATTGATTTCCCTAATGTTCGAAATTTTAGCGTCCAAGAAATTTGGGAACAATCAGCTGCCTTCAACAAATTTCGCGGATTCGGGTGGATGAAAGAACCTTGCCGAAGTTGCCCTGAAAAAACTAAAGACTTTGGTGGCTGCCGCTGCCAGGCATATTTGTTAACCGGTGACATGAATGCAACCGATCCAGTATGCAACCTGTCTCCTAACCGGGCCAAGATTCAAGAAGCCATTGAATCGTCGACACAAACACACAAGCAGACCATAGAAAAACCTTTGATCTTCAGGAACCCGAAAAATTCGAAAGCCTTTGCTTCGAAACTATTTAGCAGATAAGAACCGCCTAATGCCGCATTTCTCACGGTTCACCACACTTGGTCTATTCGGTACAGGGCTCTCCAAACAGTTGATGGTCGATTAAATCACACAGGCAATGGGTTATCAGCAGATGAGTTTCTTGAATTCGCGCCGTAGATTGGGATGGCACTCGAATCTCTACATCCGCTTCAACCAGCATCGGAGCCAATTTTCCACCCTCCTTCCCAGTAATAGCAATCACTGATATATCCCTGTCATGGGCGGCTATTAATGCTTGAATCAAATTAGAAGAATTCCCACTCGTCGTATAAAGTAGCAAAACATCTCCGGCTTGCCCTAGCGCTCTAATTTGCTTTGAAAAAACTTGGTCAAAATGATAATCATTAGCGATAGAAGTGATCGTTGACGCGTCTGTGGTCAACGCTATCGCAGGCAGTGCCGGACGTTCCCGCTCGAATCGGTTCAACATTTCAGATGAGAAGTGCTGGGCATCGGCAGCAGACCCACCGTTCCCACAAGCCATGACTTTGCCATCGCTAAGGAGACAATCAACAATTTTACGAACGGCGAATTCAATTCGATCCGACACCCTGTCCAAAGCCTTCTGTTTGGTTTCAATGCTGGCGTTAAAATGATTTTCTATGCGATCTTTAATAATCATAATTTCAAACTTGAAAAGCGTCACGCACCCACTGCAACCTCATCTCGCCTCGTTCATGAGTGATTGCGATTACATCAAACCGCGCAGGTTTATCGACATCATAATACGATAAGTAATGGCCTGCACAAGCCACAATACGTAATTGCTTAAAGTAAGTAACGCTTTCTAGCGCACTGCCATAATTAGCGTTTTTTCGGTAACGAACTTCCACAAAAATTATCGTACCCTGATCTTCCATAATCAAGTCAATCTCACCCCGACGACATCGGTAATTACGATCAACAAGAGCAAGACCTTGGTTTTGGAGATATCTGAGTGCTTCCGCCTCAGCCCGAGCGCCTATCTTGATGGGATCGATTTTATTACCCCAGTACCCACGGTTGATTCATCTGAAAACAAATTCGATCTTTCATTTTCGTCACGAATTTGCAAATGCGGCGCTAACCCTCGAAGCATAGGTATTCCGTTTTCAAACTTCGCACATTGGAGTTGTCGTTGAATACGATTTTCTTGGTTGACCGAAAGCGCGCCGGTCAGTCCATTATATCGTGCTGTTGGGTCACGACGTAGCCGATTTAAGTGAGAAAGGACATTAAATGAATCGGCACCCAAGGCGACCAACCGTAGATGAACCCCAGGCGTCTGACGACGAAGCTCCTCAAGAGATAAATTTGCTAAAGCGTCTTGTCCTGCTTCATCGAATAACCAAGGAATATCACAAAATATAATGTCCGATAAATCCCGATCTAAGGATGGATTAATTTGTCCGCTAAAGACATGTGATGTCGCGTAAATAGGGACATGAGACGCCCGAAAATATTGAAACTGGGGACGTATCAAGCGAGCCTCTCTCGGTTGGGCAACGAGAAAAATAAAATCGGCATCATGACGCCGTCGTGGCTCAAATTTAGCGTCCCAAACGTACTTTTTCAGACGATTGTACCTTTGCTCACTTTCATCTAGGCCCAGTAACTGTTTAATCGGCACAGAAAAATCACTTTCTTTAGGTGCATAAGTTTGCACATCAAGAACCTCACCACCCAAATCCTGCCAGTATCGAGAAAAATGGGCTGCCAGACGGCGCCCAAAATTGGTAGAAGGGGCAAATACCAGCGCTTTCTGGTGCCCATCGAACCAAGCACTACTTGCTGCTTGTTCGGTTTCATCTTCAGGGCTTAGGCCGAATTCAATAAATTTAGGTTGATTAACTGAATCACGCAACCGATTCAAAGCCAACACCGGGACTGTCAGCTCACCACTTTGAACTAAGTTTTGGAGATTGTCTTTGGTTAAGGGTCCAATCACAAAATCGGCTCCGTTAGCGACCGCCTGCTGATATGTCGAATATAGGTTACCCAATTGGGTATCATAAAAGTGTATGCTCGGACTGAGTCCCTCCTGTTGATCATAATACGCCGCAAGAATTCCTTCCCGAATCGTTTTTGCTAACACAGCATAGGGGCCAGAATAAGGGAGGAGTATCGCAATGTTTGTCGGGGGGCTGAATTCCTTTTGGTTTTGCTCGCTTAAATAAGCCTGTATAAATGATTCGGAAGCAGGGTGTCTTGGAAAATCCCTACGCCAGAGCACCAATTGCTGTGCTATTCCCAATTGACTCGCTGAACCACGTTTGAGAATTTGAACCAAAGCCACCCATCCTCGCAGTGTATCTGACGGAGGTGGTCTAAGTGCTATTAGGGATTCTTTGGGAAGCAGGTTAAGCGCTGCTATGATGGCCGAATTATTTTTTTCAATTTCAACTCTATCTTCTAGATAAATACCTGCTTTTACACGTGATTTTACACTTTCCAGAATATTTCCCATATTGGAGAAGGCAGCAGCACGATATTCATAATATAAAAGCTTAAATTCGTCATTAAACTGGTCGACCTTAACTCGCTGCAAATAATTTAATGCTTGTTGGGGGTTACCTCCTTCCTGGGCTATTCGCCCAAAAAATAAAAACAGCTGTGACCGTTGAAGCTCGGTGAGATTATCGGGGTCGACCTGATCAGCAACTTGTTTCGCCGCGATATTGTTTTCAGCACTCATTAATGCCGATATAGCCCGCATCTGAAACGATTCACGCTCTGGTGATACCGATTTTCTTGAAAGTTGTTGAAAAATATCGGCTGCGGCCTGGAAATTACCATGATCCATGTAGGCCTGAGCACGCTGAAGGGCTAGGGTTTTGGGGCTTGGTTTGGTTCGTTCAACGATTTGGGCACAGCCAACCAAAGCCAACCCAAAGAAAAACAGGGTTAGAATATTTTTAAAAAAAGGCATATGTTAATAGCAAGCTAATACAGTAAATTACTAAAACTCATCCACAGGAGTCGGTTGGAGTCAAATTGTGTCAAACGCTAAAGGCATACTCTACATTGTTGCAACACCGATCGGCAACCTCGACGATTTCAGCCCTAGGGCCATCGAGATTCTTAAAAGCGTAGACCTAATCGCATCTGAAGACACCCGCCACAGCCAGCATTTATTGAACCATTACAGTATACGCAACACGCTAACCTCTTTGCACGAACATAACGAGCTGAAAAAATCAGAAAAATTATTAAACCATTTGATTCAAGGACAATCGATTGCTGTCATATCCGATGCGGGAACCCCTTTAATCAACGACCCTGGATTTTCCATGGTCCGATTAGCCATGGACTCAAATATTAAGATAGTCCCAATTCCAGGCCCCTGTGCGTTGATTACTGCACTTTCGGCCTCGGGATTATCCACTGATCGGTTTCGTTTCGAAGGTTTTCCACCGCGGAACCAAGCTGCAAGACAAAATAGATTTCAAGAATTACTCAATTCTCGAGAAACCCTCATCTTCTACGAATCAAGCCATCGTATTTGCCGTTGTTTAGACGATCTCCAGAAAATCTTCCCTCCTGAAAGGAAAATTACCCTAGCCCGCGAATTGACAAAAACCTTTGAAACCATCGTGTATTCAACTATTGGCGGTATTGTTGAAGAAAATATGGCAAATCCATATATGCAAAAAGGTGAATTCGTCATCCTCGTAGAAGGGCGTCAAATTTCCGAAGAAAACGACACAATCTCGCCGGAAAATGAACGTATATTACGGATTTTGCTAATAGAGTGTTCTTTGAAAAAAGCAGTGCAACTTTGTTCTCAAATCACGGGAGCACGTAAAAAGCCACTCTATAAACGTGCTTTGGAAATTGAACAGGCCGAAAAAATTAATGCATAGCTTTTGCACAACGATTCTTTGGGGCATTGGGGGATATGGTCTAATTCTGATGTTAGTTTACCTAATGCAGTCACATTTGCTGTACTTCCCCACGAAAGAAAAAATCTCCACGCCTTCGCATGTCGGTTTAGCCTACGAAGCAGTAACACTGAGAACTGAGGATAATTTAACCTTAGACAGTTGGTTTGTTCCTCATTCTAAGCCGCGCGGTGTCGTTATTTTCTTCCATGGTAATGCCGGCAATATGTCTCATCGCCTCGATACCCTCACCATTTTCAACCAACTAGGATTGAGTACTTTGATATTCGACTATAGGGGATATGGAGCCAGCGAAGGAGAGATTAGCGAAAAAGGAAGTTACAAAGACGCCCGAGCGGCTTGGAATTTTTTGACCGAACAGCGTAATATTCGACCATCAAAAATCATCTTCATCGGTCGCTCACTCGGTGGCGCCGTCGCGTCGCAGCTCGCTACAGTGCACACACCCAAGGTATTAATCATAGAATCAAGTTTTACATCGGTCCCCAAACTAGCGGCGGCGATTTATCCGTTTTTGCCGGTGCGTTGGCTTAGTAGATTTCAATACGACTCCGAAAATAATCTAAAGCAATTGAATTGTCCCATCTTAGTAATCCATAGCCCCAACGATGAAATCATCCCGTTTGAGCATGGACAAAGACTTCATAACACCGCCAATCAACCGAAAAAATTCTTGGTCATCCGAGGGGGCCACAACGATGGGTTTATTACTAGTGGTGACGCTTACCGTCGTGGTATTGATGAATTTCTAAACGAATTTTTGAAATAGGAAAAATATCTGTCTGTTTCGTCGCGGCCTGCAAAAAAAGAGTTACCGCATGAAGCTCGCGATTAGACAAAGGGTCGAGCAGATTTTTAGAAAGCACATTGGACAAACACAACCCTGGGCAGAAAAGTCACGGTAGATTCCTCGTTGCCGGGATACCACAGCGTATACCGAAAGCGAACCAGCAACTAAAAAGTAATTATCAGCGTGTAAATAACCAGCTGAGTACGAATTCTAATTTTCATGATTGCTTTAGTTGACCATTTGTATTGTAATTTCCATATGTTACGGTGGGTACAAACCCTTTCTCGCTACCAGGGGAAAGGTAATCACCTTGACTAGACCTTTGAAAATACTGCAAATTTAAGTAGGATCGATTCGATGTTTGGGTGCCATCACGATCAACTAATTAGATACCGCAAAGTCTGACGTGAAATAGGATACTTACAATTTAGCCGAATCTTCTTAGTTGCCAGGACTGGTACGGGTTAGGATATCCTTATTGGAAGTGCTATGTAATGACAAATATTGATGGGTGAAAAAACAAGCTACAGTAATAAATTTTTTGTCGATGGGACACAGACACACTGTGACCACGTACTTGACACCAGTGGACTCCGTTGCCCGCTCCCATTATTGCGCTTAAAAAAAGCCTTGGTGGCAATGGAAAGCAATAAAACTATAAAAGTGCTTTCCACGGATGCCGCATCGGTACTCGATTTCGGCGTTTTCTCAGATCAAAGTGGCAACAGAATCCTAAACCAGTATGAAGATAAAGGTATTTTTTACTATGTTATCAAGAAAAAGTAGAAAGCTAACACCCCAAACCATAAATAATCGAGAGAATAGGAGACGATAATCAATTGAGAAAAAGGCAAACAAATGGCGTTATATGGGAATCTATCAAGTTGGTTTAACGCGGTAATCGATTATCCACTCTTGGTTATTTTTGGATTGAGGTGCTAGAAGGTGGTCAACGTAAACTGATAATAGACCAACCCTTGTCGATAGCGTGCTTTTTTAAGGTATCATCAGGATCAACAGCGACCGGGTGGTCAACCAACGACAATAAGGGCAAATCGTTATGGGAGTCGCTGTAAAACCAGCTATCATCAAAACCAACCTTGTTTTCCACCAACCACGTTTTAAGTCGCGAGACCTTACCCCCTTGAAAACATGGAGTACCTTCAACACCGCCGGTAAACCGCCCGTTTTTTCGCTCAGGAACCGTCGCCAACACGTTGTCTATTCCAAAAAGAGCCACGATGGGTTCGGTTACAAAGTGATTCGTAGCCGTTAAAACCAATAATACATTAGAGGCATGCGAATACCGATCAACCAATTCACAAGCTGCTGGTAAAATAATTGGTTCTATCTTCTCTGCAATAAATTCCTCGCGCCACAAATTCAGCGTTTCAATATCATTCATTTTTAAGGGTTGAAACGCGAATTTTAGAAATTCACCTATATCCAGCGTCCCCTGGCAATAATCACGATAAAATTTAGCATTCCTTTGCTCGTATTCCTTTTTGTCTACAACCCCTTTTTCAACCAAAAATTGTCCCCAAAGATAATCACTATCGCCGCCAATCAAAGTGTTATCCAAATCAAAAATCACCAAACTCACGTCTAAAGAAATCCGTTATCAAATTGGAAAAAAAAACTAAAAATAATTACAATTAACCCTATATTTTCATAAATCAGTTTAAAAAAACAAACAAGAAACTGAAACAGGGGTAACTATTTTACCTATTTTCGGATACGGAGCAGATAAAACATGATCGACCCTCAGGGATACCGGCCGAATGTTGGAATCATTCTCTGTAACAGAGATGGCCGAGTCTTCTGGGCACGCCGGGCAGGCATGGATTCATGGCAGTTTCCCCAAGGCGGAATCAAGAGACATGAAGCCCCCGAAAAAGCAATGTATCGTGAGCTAAATGAAGAAACAGGACTTACAAACAAGCATGTCGAAATACTAGGTTGTACAAAAGCGTGGTTGAGATATCAACTACCGAAACGTTTCATACGCAAAAACACATTACCCATGTGCATTGGCCAAAAACAAATTTGGTATTTATTGCGTCTATCGGCGAGTGAGAAAAACGTTCGTTTCGACCACTGCAAACAACCCGAATTCGACGATTGGTGTTGGGTAGATTTCTGGCAACCACTAACCGAGGTAGTTTACTTTAAGAAAGATGTGTATCGAAACGCTCTTTCCGAACTTGGAAACTTACTCATGCCCGAAACTGTACCCGTAAATCCCGAGGGATATCTATCTAAAAAACATTTACACAAAAACCATAGTAAAAAGGCCCTGAAAAAGGACTGAGCTAGGACAACTCAGCTACTGCAATTAATCTGTCCTAACCGCCCTGCCCTCATTCTTAGCGGACAATTTCTTAATAAGTACTTTAGCATTTCGTCGAGAGTTATAGATCATTTGCTTTTTGATCGGTAACCCTTGGGTATCTCTCGTTTCAAATCCCCTCTCTCTGAACCAGTGACTGGCTTGAGTGGTTAACACAAACAGCTGTTCTAATCCCATGGCTTTTGCCTTCGCCTCAATATGGTAAAGTAGTCGCTCTCCCCCTCCTCCACCTCGATAATCAGGACGCAAAGCAAGACAGGCCAGCTCAGCCATCTTTTGCTCCGGAAACATATGCAAGGCTGCGCACCCAAGAATCAGTCCGTCCCTTTCTATAACCGAAAACTTTTCAATTTCTATTTCCATATTTTCCCGCTTGCGCTCAACCAATACTCCCTCACGTTCTAAAGGATGAATCAATTCCATAACCCCATCTACATCACTAATCGTTGCATCGCGCAATATATCGTAGGGTGTAAGGCTTACCAATGTTCCGATACCTTCACGACTAAAGAGTTCTAAAAGTAGAACGCCTTCGATTTTCCGGTGAATCAAATGTACACGGTCGACACCGGATTCACAGGCTGATATTGCAGCTTTTAGATGCCGCTCGATTTCCATCGGCAAAACGGTTTGCCGCCTTAACAAGTCCCCTGCTTCTTGAGTCGTCAATTGTGATAGTTTTTCACTGCCCCCAATTTTTAGGCCATCCGTTTCCATCATCAGAATTAATTTGTCTGCATTTATGGCTGTCGCCACCGATGTTGCCAACATCTCTGCGTTTAGATTAAACACCTCACCTGTCGGCGAATAACCAATAGGCGAAATCATGACCACATTGTGTTGATCCAATTTTTCTCGAATCGCCTGTTCATCTATACGACGTACTTCACCTGTATGGCAAAAATCGGTTCCGTCAATAACACCAAGGGGTTTTGCGACAACAAAATTTCCGGAAGCGATTCGCATCCTAGCTCCAGCCATAGAGGAATTCGAAATGCCCATTGACATCACAGATTCAATTTCCACCCTAACGATTCCAGCTGCCTCTTTGACACAACGCAAGGCAAGCTCATCGGTGATACGTAATCCATTTTTGTATCTCGATTTTATGTTGCGAATTTTTAACCGTTCTTCAATTTGAGGCCGAATTCCGTGCACCAAAACAAGCCGGATTCCAAGACTGTTGAGTAGGGTTAAATCTTGCGCAAGACTCCGGAAAGCCATATCGGCAATCATTTCCCCATCAAAACATATTACAAAAGTACGCCCACGGTGCGCGTGTATGTATGGTGACGATTCCCGGAACCAATTGATAAATGCTTTTTGATCCAATACGCTAAATTATGTTTTAAAGTATCTCAGACCATTAATTTACCAAAATTTTACGGAAATACGCTACTTTGAGCTTAATAATCTGCAACCCTTGGCCCAAGGCGCACTATACAACCCCTTCAATCCCCTATATTCTCCGACCTAAATCAGGAAAAAACATGTTGATTGCTCAAACCATCGCTAAAGAATTATCTGTTGCCACGAAACAAGTCGACGCGGTTATTTTAATGCTGGATGAAGGCGCAACAGTTCCATTTATTGCGCGTTATCGAAAGGAAAAAACCGGAGGCTTAGATGATAGTCAACTAAGAATTTTGGACCAACGCCTTCAATACCTACGAGAGTTGCATAAGCGTCGTAAAACCATACTCAAATCGATAGACGAACAAGGCAAACTTACTATTGATTTGAAATCCTCGATCGATAAAGCGCAAACTCAAACTGAGTTGGAAGATTTATATTTACCTTTTAAGCGCAAGCGAAGAACTAAGGCACAGACTGCTAGGGAAGCTGGTTTAGAACCCTTAGCAACATCGCTGCTTGCGGATCCGAAATTAAATCCAAATATTGAAGCACAGAAGTACATAAATCCTAATCTAGCAATCGACGATATAAAAGCTGCTTTGGCAGGCGCCAAAGAAATCCTAATAGAGCAGATTACTGAGAACGCCACGTTGATTGGTAAGCTACGGGATAACCTTTGGAATTGTGGAATTCTTGCATCAAAAGTGCTCAAGGGTAAAGCACCCGAAGGTGAAAAATTTAAGGATTATTTCGAGTATCAAGAAGCAATTAAAAAAATACCCTCGCACCGTGCTTTGGCTTTATTTCGAGGGCGATCAGAAAATATTTTGGGGCTGAATATTGATATCCCAGTAGAAACAGGGCAATCGCATCCTTACCTTGAAAGAATTGCAGGCGCTTACAAAATACAAGATCAAAAACGGGCCGGAGATACCTGGTTATTAGAAACCGTACACACCGCGTGGAAAGCCAAAATCCATAGCAAATTAGAAAGCGATTTGAAAACACGATTACGTGAACGAGCGGAGCAAGAAGCAATCAGTGTATTTTCGCAGAATTTAAGCGATTTATTGCTATCAGCCCCCGCAGGAGATAAGACAACAATGGGTCTGGACCCAGGTATTCGAACGGGGGTTAAGGTGGCAGTAGTCGATGGCACAGGAAAGCTTTTGGATACTACTACAATTTATCCTCATCAGCCCCGCAACCAATGGGATCAGTCCATTGAAATCTTGAACAATTTGGCCGAAAAATATCAAGTAGCATTAGTGAGTATTGGCAATGGAACGGCGTCGCGAGAAACCGATAAACTAGTTGCTGATATGATGAAGCGTTATCCAAAATTAACCCTGTCGAAATTAGTTATCTCTGAAGCAGGGGCTTCAGTTTATTCAGCATCGGCCTTAGCGGCAAAAGAATTCCCTAACCTGGATGTGTCATTGCGAGGTGCGGTTTCCATTGCTAGACGCCTGCAAGACCCCTTGGCTGAATTGGTAAAGATTGAGCCAAAAGCTATCGGTGTGGGGCAATATCAACATGATATCAATCAAACGCAACTATCGCGTTCTCTGGATTCTACCGTTGAGGATTGCGTCAATGCAGTGGGCGTCGATGTCAATACAGCCTCGGTTGCGTTGCTAACCCATATTGCCGGTTTGAATCTTAGTTTGGCAGAAAATATAGTAGCTTATAGGAACGAATACGGTGTATTTACAAATCGAAATCAATTAAAAAAAGTAAAACGGCTTGGGCCAAAAGCCTTTGAACAGTCCGCTGGGTTTCTACGTATTATGAAAGGAGAGAATCCGCTCGATGCCTCGGCAGTGCATCCCGAAGCCTATAAAGTAGTTGGCAAAGTTGCGCAAAGCACACGGACAAAACTCGAAAACTTGATTGGTCAGACCGCATCGATCAAGCAACTAAACCCCACAGACTATGTCGATGACACCTTTGGCTTACCAACGATAAGGGATATTCTTGCAGAGCTAGACAAACCCGGACGAGACCCTCGCCCAGAGTTTGTCACAGCGCGTTTTAAGGACGGTATAGATAGTATTAATGACCTATTCGAAGGTATGTTGCTCGAAGGCATTGTAAGTAATGTAACCAATTTTGGCGCATTTGTAGACGTTGGCGTGCATCAGGACGGATTAGTACACATATCCAAGTTAGCAGATCGTTTTGTAAAAGATCCTCGGGAAGTCGTTAAAGCGGGCGATGTTGTAAAAGTTAAAGTTGAAGAGGTGGACGCAAAGCGAAAACGCATCTCACTAACGATGAAACTATCGGAAAGGACAGAAACCACAGGTTTTAAG
>Ga0114934_10000498_pt1 | contig 24989 bp, 27 predicted proteins | sample 4SBtaG_2_FD_99695 | JGI IMG/M metagenome (GOLD analysis project Ga0114934, IMG submission 99695) | Deep subsurface microbial communities from Kolumbo volcano to uncover new lineages of life (NeLLi) - 4SBTROV10_white metaG | ecosystem: Environmental > Aquatic > Marine > Volcanic ...
ATTAAATCAAATAAAAAACAAGAAAACTTTCGGGATCACATAATAGTGATTTTAGAAGGTGATCCGGGTAACGCTAAAACTGCTTGCGTAGAATCAGCGGCATTGAAGGAAGGTTGCAGGTTTGTTCAATATGTTCCTGCACAAGATACACCGGAATGGGCAGGTGGAATCCCGGTTGTGACTGAGCAGAATGGTGTCACACAGGCAGTCAATTGCAGACCAAATTGGTTCCGAGACCCTGTTGATGAATGGACAGTTTATTTACTCGATGAGGTGCATTTATTGTCGATGATGCACTCAGGAATTCTTCAGCAGTTAGTCTACGAAGGCAGGATCGGTAATCACCATCTGCCTGAGAGATCAATTGTTGTTTTAGCCGCAAATGGACAAAGGCATCGGGCAGGAGCGAATCCAATGCCTACACCGCTCAGGTTGCGATTAACTTGGATTTATATGCAAGCAAGTTTGGACACAGTAATAGACTATCAGATTCAGAATGGATTCCAACCTGTGATCCCTGCATTTTTAAAAAGGTTCCCTGAATATCTCAATATTTTTGAGAAAAATGCGAATAGCAACCCTAACCCAAGGTCATGGAAAAAACTGAACACTATTTTGTCAATGGAACTGCCGAAAGAAGTGATGTTTGCCGCTACGCAAGGCACCATTGGCGAAGCCTATTTAGATTTCATCGCTTTTCAAAAACAATGGGAGCGGATGCCTGATCCTGTTGAGGCTTTGAGGTATCCAAAAAAATGCCGCATACCATTTGATCAGGATGTCATGTTTTCTATGTCAGCGGCACTTGGATACATCGTTGACCCTGAATCATTCAACAATATGATCACATACATTAAGCGGTGGGGTGAGGATAGTGGCATCGCTTCAGAATGGGAGGTTTTTGCAGTCCGAGCTTATAAACAAAAAGAAGGCCGTAAATGGGAAATGCAGAGTGATCGATACTCTGACATTAAAGAATGGTTTGAGAACCGTGGAATAGCTTTAATCAATTAAAAATACCTAGGTATTTTAGGAGCAAAAGATGGAATACACGGTTAATCAAAAACTTGCGAAAGCAAAAATTGAGTTGATGCAGTTCGCACCATTCCTAGCTAATTTAGCATTAAAAATGCCTATTGTGGCTAACGATACGATTGACTCAGATGGTGAGTTTGTCTGTCAGACCATGCGAACTGATGGGAGGGTGATTGAATACAATTCTCAGTTCGTGAATGAAAGATCAATCGCAGACTGCATTTTTATTCTAGGACATGAGGGATGCCACAAAGCATTGCGGCACATTGATCGGACAGAGGAACTGTTTCACAAGCATCCTATCATCAATAAATTCGGGAAGCATTCAAGAGATGTTTACTTTGAGTTAAAAAATATCGCAGATGATTATGCTGTCAATGCAATACTTAAAAAAGTAAAAGGCTTGGTGATTCCTGACGATGGGCTGTACGATAAAAAGTATGAAAATAAGAGTAGCGAAGCAATATTTGAGGAGTTACTTAATGACTTGATCAAAGAAACAGAAGACCCGAAAGGTAATGGTCAAGACCAAGACCAAGACCAAGACCAAAAACAAAGTCAAAATGATCAGGGAGAATCTGATGCTGACGAAAGAGGAGAACGTGCCCTAGATAAAATATTTACTGATTATCCGGATTTCGGTATGGGTCAGGTAATGATCACTGATGAAAATAAAGGTGACAATTCACTAGACACAGAGATTGAGATTAAACAGTCAATACAAGAAGTATCCCGACAAGGCAAAAATGATTCGTTTGTCAATCGGTTTATAAAGCAGGATGATGAAGTCAAAAACGCACCGGATTGGAGATCAATCATTGATCACACAGTAAAATCATCTAGCGGAAAAGCGGATTATGCAACGTCAAGACCCAACATATTGGGCTTGCAACGAAACATCATTATCTCATCAGTAGTTAATATAGGTGTATCCAATATCGTCTTTGCAATCGATATGTCAGCATCAATGAATGAAGACAAATTAAAACTAGTACTTGGGCACATTAAAAGTCTGAAGGATGAAATTGACCCTGAAAAAATCACTATCTTGTTTTGCAATACAAAAGTAGTTAGTGAACATGAGTTTATGCGGGGTGAAGAAATTGATATTAAAATACCAAAAGGCACAGGCGGCACTCGACTTTCATGTGCGTTCAATCACGTTTCATTAAACGATATTGAATGTGACTCACTCATATTCTATTCGGACATGGTATTCAGTTTTAAACATATGTCGGTTAGCATGGGCGGTGAACCTGAATACAGTGTTTTGTGGTTATCATCAAATAAAGACTATGAAGCACCGCTTTGGGGGGAATCGACATATGTGGAGTAAACGAAGATGCAAGTAAATGATAATTTGATAGCAAGAGTCATATGTGATCAGGATTCAGGGTATTGCTATGCCCTGATCCTTGGTGAGTTGATGCGTACCAAAATAGGTAAAGAAAAAATGTACACCAATGACTTGAATGATTGGCAGTATATAGATAGTAAAGACCCTGAAACAATAAAAATAATTGATCAATTAAATGAATAAGAAACAATTAAACGATGAAGACATTATCAAATTAATTACTTTATGTAATTCATATATGTCAAATATTGGTTGGAAAAACATTGGCTCAGAAGAATACGAGAATATAAATAATATCAGTTTAAAATTATTTAGGATGTTAAAAAATGATAGCAAGAAAAAGACACACGATCACCTGCTATGAATGTCTTTATGAGTGCAGGGTTAATGATTTTAATTGGATAAAAATATCGTGTCCAAGCTGTGGTAAAAAAATTAATAATCCTATAAAAAATCATCGTGAAGGGTTGGGAAAAACAGACTATAAACAAGTCAGTCAGCCGGATCTGAATATTATTTTAGCTATCTGCAATGAATTGAAAGAGGTTAAAACTGAAATCAAACAGTTGCAACAGGCTACATTGGAATTATTAATTGAGTTTAAAAAATCAAGCAAGTAAAAATATTTATGAGAAACCTATCAGCCGATAAAAGAGATTTGATTACTAACGAAGAAAAGAAACAATTTAAAAAACTATTTAAAGAAGGAGTTACTTACCCTGAAATTACCAAAAGACTTGGCAGACATATCGCAACATGGCAAAAAGTGAGAAGAAAACTAAACCTGCCTTGCAGGGAGAGAGGGAAAGGTAAACACATTAATCCGAAAGATAACCCCGGATTAGACCCACCGATAAAACACACATTGTTATGGAGGAAAATAAATACATCAGAATGGAACAAACAATTTTTAGATTAATTAATAATTTTGGAGAGAAAAAATGGACAATATTTCACAGTACCAATCAATACTCGCTCACCTTAAACAGGGAAATACAATTACACAAATGGACGCCCTTACATTGTTTAAATGTTTCAGATTAGCGGCAAGAATTAATGACATGAGGAGTAAAGGTCACGATATAAAATGTGTAATGAAGGAAGTGATGTCAACAGATCTGTCAGGAAAAGAAGTAAAAAAGAAAGTTGGTGAGTATTCTTTAGTCTAAATAAACTTGCATAACCCCCGGTGAACTGCTATACACTATAGCAGTGGGGGCAGGTTCTCCCGTTTTGGTTACGGTTGCCAAAAAAGTAGCGGTAAATGCCTGATATTGTGAGATTTTTTTTTAGTTATTCTATTCACAAAGTTATCAACAGGTTAAAGTTTTGCCCCGTTTTATAAGACTTTCCTACACTTATAAAATTTTTATTTGACTAAATTTACCGACAACCGTTATCATACCTCACAGAAATTGTACTTTTATTTTATTCTCCTTGTTATACTTACCCGGTTACCCCCAAGTTACCGGGTTTTTTTTGTCTATTCAGTCAGCCGGATCTAAAAAGGTGGTGGAGGTGGTGGACGATAAGAGACTGAAGGAGAAAAACTAACTGAACTCATATCACTGTATTCACTTTTACTAACATCATAAATTAATTTAATATAACCCTGCTTACCAACCCAATTAAATCGACACTTCCAAACATGAATCTCAGATATTCCATTAGAAGGGTTGGGTCTGTGAACGGTTAACCCGCAATCAGTCTTGGAAAACCATGCGGCTGATCCGCTGATATCATAGCCTTTAGGAACAGGTAATTTCCCACCATCAATCCTCTGTAGTTTTGTAGGATGAGCCACAAACCAAATGTGTATCCCTGATGACATTGCAAAAACTCTCAGTCGTGTCAGCATATCTGAGATCCATTCTGTCTCAGATGCGTTAGCACTTTTTGCAATGTAATTATAAGGATCAATCACTGCACCTCTGATTCCAGTTCGTAGAACTGCTGAACGTAATCTCTCAATGATTGATTCAATCGTGCTTAAACTTCCGTCACTCTGATGCAGAAATGTAAAATGTTTATTGACAAATTTCATCCCTTCATCAAATTCTTTTTCATTCAAACAATTATGATAACTTTTAAAGAATGGCTTCTTAGCCCACTTTGCAAGTAATTTTAAGATATGATATTTGGGTTCATTTTCAAACGAACAGACAGCAAAAGTCAGATTATCAGAGTGAGCGAGATTCATCATCATGGAATCAACGAACTCACTTTTCCCGCTTGAAGGTATTCCGGTAACAACCGTGACCTGACCGGGAGCCATGGTATAGTACTGATTGAGTTCACTATAACCAACACTGTATCCTTTTCCTGTACCATTTTTATAGAGATCTTTGATTTCATCAACAAAATGATCTGCCGAATAAACACCAATGATAGGCCAAGGATCTGCATGATCAATCATGTCAACCAATCCCTGCTGTCCATACTTAATCAAACAATCATTCGCATCCTTACAATCATCAGGCCAATCGACCTTATAACATTTCTCTTTTCCAATTCTTCTTGCTAATTCTTCAGCCATACTCTGACCCGGTGCATCAGTATCCATAGCGATAACAATTTTGGATGCATCAGCAAATTTTTTCTCACACTCCCAAAGAAAATCAAACCCTGTATCCTGATCCGGATCTATCGCACCATGAGTGTTTTTAACTGTTGCACCGTTAGGAATACTGACTGCTGATTTAAACCCTGCCTCAAGAAAACTTAAACAATCAATTTCTCCTTCACATAAAATGATCGGGTCTTTTTCATTAATTGAATCGTGATTATAAAAATGATGCAGGGCATTGATGCAGGAAAAACCCTTAGTGCCAATCGATCTGATTTTCGCCCCAATAGGGGTGCCCTCAAAAATATAAGGAAATGCAATGCAGTTGACCATTTTGTTTTCTGAATTGATAAAGTGACTCAGTGAGTAAATTCCTGCTTTTTTTGCAGTACCCTCAGAGATTCCACGACTCATCAGCCACATGACTGCATCTTGTGAAATACCTCTGTTTTCAGGCAACTCAACCACAGGAGTTTTTTTAATGTGAGTAATTCGCTGTCGCTCTTCAAAAGGCACGACTCCTTTAATCTCACAATGATGACACTGATAAACAACTCGGTCATTGTAGACATGAAGTGACATTGATTGATCACTTTTGTTATGCCTAGTTTTACTGCAACTAGGACATCTTTTTCTATGTTGACCCACAGGCAACTGTACACCGAGCATTCTAATGCTCTGTAAATTATCTTCCATTGCACTTACTCCAAAAAATACCTAAGTACTTTATAAACTATATATTTTTATTTCTGATCTCGGATTATCTTTATCCAAATGCCAATAAATATGCTTGGCTTTGACCTGCCTGTCATTTTTATAAATTTTTCCCTGCATGGCATCTAAAACCACTGACTCATCTAGATCAGGTCTCCTCGACTGATAGTAAATGTCCATGTGGACTAACAAATCTTCCTCAAAAAGCACCTGATTCATAGGGCACTGCAAAGTAAATCCTTGTAGATATGTTATTGCTTTTTTACTCTTAATGAAAGCAGGTTTTTTACCGAAAAGAACTAGTCTACGACTATTCGCTTTACTTGCAGGTTCTCCAAAAATTATAAAACTTTGTAAAAACTTACTGTTTTCTGTCACTTGCTTTCCTTAATTGACTATCATATAATATCTTCAATGTGAGGATATTGCAATGATTATGACGAATGAACACAACATCCCGGTACAGTTTCTCAACTTTGAGAAGAGTGAGAAATACTCAAAAGGCCATGCCGATATTTCTGTCACGACACTAATCGACTCACCGAGAGTAAACATACTCCGACAGGAGTACGAAAAGCAAATGACTTTCGATGTCGCTGATAAGATATGGGCACTGTTCGGAACAGCCGTCCATAAAGTCTTAGAATCTTCAAAAGAAGAAAATATTGTTGAAGAGAGGCTTTATGCTGAGATGAATAAATGGACAATCAGCGGAGCAATTGATGTACAGACAGTGCATGATGACCGCATCGATATTCAAGATTATAAAACAACCTCAGTTTGGTCAGTCCTGAATGACAAACCTGAATGGGAATATCAATTAAATTGCTACTCATGGCTTGTTTATAAAAACAAAAAAAAGAAAACAGGAAAGCTCCAAATAGTGACAATTTTGAGAGATTGGCAGAGATCAAAAGCCATTCAGGAAGGAGATTATCCTAAGGCACCAATCGTTGTGATTGACATCCCGGTTTGGAGTGTTGAAAAACAAGAGATGTACATTAAAACTCGCACTGAGGCTCATCAGCAAGCCCTCTACGACAATGATTTCAATGATTCAATGATTGAGTGTACTTCACATGAACAGTGGGAGAGAGAAAGCTCTTATGCGATTAAAAAAGGAAAGAATAAGAGGGCACTCAAGGTGTTTAAAGACCTTGGTGAAGCAGAAAAGTATTTGGGTAATGCAAAAAAAATGGGAATGGATGTCAAGTTAGAGGAGAGGAAAGGTGAGAAAATCAGATGTCAGGGGAATTACTGCGGAGTTTCTGAGTGGTGCGAGCAATATCAGGCCACGCTGTGATTATTGTGATGCGTATTCGGATATTAGGCCGACAGAAATGACAAATTATTGTGCTAGATGTTATCTCAAAAAGGTTTTACAGCTTGAGATTCGGCAGGAAAGGATGGGATCGAATTGGCAAGAAGAGGGCTAGATTGCAGTAGGATTGAAAGGAAAGGCAGGAATAGAGAGATCCTGAACGGAGAGGAATTGAGGGGAGGGGATTAGTTCAAAAAGGAAAGGCAGGACAGGACGGGAATGGATAGGAGTTAAAAGGAGTGGAACAGAAAGGAAAGGCAGGAGAGGATGGGACGGGAATAGTCTGAAAAGGAGCAGAAAGGAAAGGCAGGATTGGAAGGAATTTGACAGGAGAGGAACAAACGGAACGAACAGGAAAGTAGCTGAGGGGAACAGAAAGGAAAGGCAGGAGAGGAATTGAAAGTAGGTGAGGAGAGAGGAGAGAAAATGAAAGGAGTGGAAAAGAAAGGCAGGAGTGGAGAGGAATTGAGAGTAGGTGATCGGACGGGAATAGTTTGTAAAGTAGAGGAAAGGCAGGAATAGAACGTAATTGAGGAGAAAGGATTAGTATGAAAATGAGTAGAAAGGAAAGGCAGGATAGGAGAGGCCGGAATAGGAGAGAATCGGAATGGAGGGGAGTTAAAAGGCAGGAAAGGATAGAACTTGATAGGATCGGAGGGGAATTGACTGGAAAGGACAGGCAGGCATGGGATGGAAAAGATAAGCATAGTATTTTATGGAAAGGTGGGGAACATTAATTTTATCAACAGGAGCAATAAATGAAATATGTAATTAATAAATACAAAGGTGTAGAGATGCAAGACATTGTCGATGTCCTTGAAAAACTCAGGGAGAGAGATGGTGGGATATTCACAAAATCTGTTGTGAATGAAGCGAGGGACAGTGCGAGTGTCATTCACTCAGTGTTTGAATGGAATGACTCCGTAGCCGCAGAATTGCACAGGGAAAATGAAGCTAGGAACTTAATCAGAAATGTACAGATCACTGTAGAAAGTAAACCTGTGCGAGTTTACCACAACATCATTGTCGAGAAACAAGTGTATGAAAAGAGAGAGGTTATCATTAATGATGAAACCCTCATGACAAACCTGATAGATCAGGTCACTAGAGATTTTAGCCGGATCAGTCAAAAGCTAGATCAGGTTAAAAAGATGGTCAGGGAAACGAAAGAGCCTGATCGCATGGAGAAAGTTTTACTTGCAGTCAAAGCAAGTGAAGAATTTAAAAACTCAGTCAATAACATCATGTAGGAGAAGAAAATGAAAAGACTAAAAATAAAGGAGCCTAATATGGCTCAAGCGACTTTTGTTATCAAAGGTAAAACACCGCTCATACAGAGCCGTTTTTTTCAAAAACAAATACTATCAAACAATAAAAGAGGAAAATAAAATGCAAAAGCAAACAAACAGAGTGGTAATCAAAGAACCGGGTTTTGGATCTTGTCAGTTTAGTCTGACAGGTTCATCACCGCTTGTGCAAAACCGCTTCAAAGGAGTGACAGAAAAAGAATTAATACAACAGCAATCATCTGTTACTAAAATCAAGGGACAGCACAAGCCTAGAGATTTCGATGCAGAGTGGAAAGATGCCATGTATTACATCGAAAGAAATGAGCAAGACATTTATAAGAGTCGCTTCGGCCTCCATGCCGCAGGATTAAGAAACGCTCTCATCAGGGCTTGTTCGATTGTCGGCATCGAAATGACCAAGGCAAGAATGTCTTTATTTGTAGTGCAAGACGGGATTGATGAACTCAAGGGTGAGCCATTGATTGAGGTTTTTGGAAAACCCGAACAGCACATTATGCGCTCAGTCATATCAATGGGAACCACCACCCTGTCATGCAGAGCGATGTTTAAGGAGTGGGAGATCAGACCTACTCTGAAGTGGGATGCAGATCAATTTGACTTGCAGTCTGTCACTAATCTTCTTGTCCGAGTTGGGATTCAGGTCGGATTGGGAGAAGGCAGGAACTCTTCCAAGAAATCAAGTGGACTAGGGTGGGGATGTTTCGATGTCACTGAAATCGGTGGAGTGGATGTTTCTACAAATAAAATAGCGGTGTAAAAAGTTACCTGCCTGAGCAATCGGGCAGGTTTTTATTGGAGAAGAATAAATGGCAGAGAAAAAAATTACGCCTGATCAGGTATGGCAGACTTTCATATCGATTGATGTATCTGATAAGACAAGAGATTTTTTCAATGGAAGAATCACCCTGTCTTATTTAAGTTGGACTCACGCAATTCACATCTTAATGGAGGAGTTTCCCTCATCCGAATGGGGATTTGATCCTAACGAAATACATAATGATGGAAGTATTACCGTTCATTCTTGGGTAAGGATTGGAGATATCACAAGAAGGATGCAACTTCCTGTGATGAACAAGAAAAAGAATGCTGAATTAAATCCTGATGCTAGGGTAATCAATGATAATAAGATGCGTTGTCTGACAAAAAATCTAGCTGTATGGGGATTGGGATTGCACGTTTTTCACGGAGAGGATTTCCCAAGTGAAGATGATGATGATGATAAGAATGTTGTTGAGAAAGTCATTCCTAAAAAGGAACCAAAGAAGACAGCAATTAAAAAAGAGGAACCAAAGAAGACAGAGAAAGTGATAGAGGATGACTTCAGTATCTTTGATGAGCCTGAAGTGAATAAGAAAACAGAGAAAGTTTTATCAGATGATTACGAAATTCCTGATTTTGAAACCGGGCAAGCAACCGCAACGGTAAACGAAAAAAAGGAACAAGTCATTGATAATAATGGAAAACCCGTAAGTTTTGCAATAAAGGGCGATAATGATTTTTCTCTGATTATTGAGCAGTTTCTTAAATTTTCTGAAATGCACAAAACAGCAGAAGATTTAAAGAAATATTGGATAGCTAATGGAAAACTGATGTTGCAGATTAAGAAGGAGAATCCTGATCAGTTTAAAGAAATGAAACTTAAATTTATTGAATATGGAGAGAAACTATAATGTCTGAATACCGAGGCCCGAAGGGGTCATTAATGATTAATGATTATCGAAAGAGTGACAACTCACCCTCGCACAGGGGATCTGTGCAATTAACAAAAGAAATACTTCAGGACTGTGCGAAGCAGATGAAAGAAGGAGAGGAGTTCCCAACTATAGAATTAGCGGGATGGAGCAAGTCATACAATGACAGAAATACCGGGGAACCTAGAAACTTTATCTCAATTTCTGCTTCAAAAAAGTATGTTAAAGGAGGTTAAAATGGGCAGAGAGGAAGATCTGTTAATAGAGGTTGGTGGACTTAAAGTTTTTACACAGGATAATCTTGCTAAATTTCTTCTAGTGTCTCGACCTACTCTTGACAGGATGGTGAGGGAAGATACGTTTCCTAGGCCATTTAATGTCGCAGGGAGAAGAAACTTTTGGACTCCCGAATCCATACATAAATGGATGTCAGATATTCAGAAAGGAAAGATAAAGACAAGAAAATAGGTCATTGCTAACAAAGACCTAATTTTATGGGGAATCAAACATCATGTTTAGTTCCCCATTTTTTTACCCTGAAAACTATTTTTATTTTAAGGGTACAATGAATGTATTAATTAAAAAACTAAAAGAGGTAAATAATGATATGCATCATATGTGGTAAAAATGAAAAGGGTAATGGATATAATTCAGAACCCATAGGTGATGGATTATGTTGCGAAGAATGTAATTACAACAGGGTTATACCTGCTAGGATTCAAGAAAATCACAGAAGACAAAAAGAAAAATCAAATCTTACAACAGCAATGTTTTCAAATAGTTTAAGTAAAGAATAAAGTACCTAGGTATTTTTAAATAAGAATTTCTTTTTCAAGAAGTCTAGGTTGCAAATCTTCTATGCCCTCTTCAGAAACACATATCAAATTAAGAGGGTTTATTTTGAATTCATAAGCCTTATGCGCTAGAAAGAAAAGACCTTCTTTATTTTTTACACTAAACTCAACACACTCTTCAGAACTATTGAAAGGCCATTGGAATATGTACATCATCCTGTCATCAGGATTGCTGAAGACCATAAAGACTATTGGGAACCACTTCAAAGACCTGCCTTTTTAGATGCCTTTAACACCTGTCTAGTTAAATTAAATTTTATACGCTTAAGATCAGTAAGTCTTTTTTGTTTTGCATCAGATGACATATTGGGATCTTGAATGACATTTTGTATTGCTTTATTTATTTTTGTTAACTGATTAGCTACACGATTAAATTGCTTACGGTAACTCAAAGCAACACCTTTTCTTTCAAGTATCCTATCTATTTCCTCTCTGTCATTTTTCAGTGCCGCATTTTTGATTGAATTATAAGAAAATTCTATACCTCTTTTAACATCATAAAAATCTGTAACAAAACGACTTATTCTTTCGCTGTCATCTCTAAAAAATCTTTGAATACCTAATGTATTCGCAATTAGTCCTACAGGTTTATTAGGATCACCAAAAAAACCTGATGGCCTATCAGGTACTGAACCTGCATAAGACACAATGGTATCAATGATAGAAACAAGAGAAGCACCCATAGATCCTGTATAGCCTTCAAATATTTGTTTAAGCTCTAAAGGTGATAGTCCTGTATCTGTAGAAAGGCCCACAAAATCTTTTGCTTCAGCCAATCCTTTTGATACTGCTTTGTATGCTTCAGGAGTTGAATCATAAAATCTTTCATGAGGAGCATTTCTTTGTAAAGAAACACCTTCTATTGGTCTTCCTGTAAATCTATCAAACCCTGTTCCAACTTCTATTAGTGGCAATGCTCCTTGAGGGATAGGGTCAAATGCAAAAGTATTTAACAATATTGATTTAACACCGGGAGCAAGATCTTTTTTATCTGTAAGCAAATCATCAAGTATCAAAACAGGGATACTTTGGAACAAAGAACCAATCTCAAATGCTTTTGGTATATAGAATGTGTTATCTCCAAAATAAAGTATATCGTAATTAACCTTTCTATCTAAAGTTTCTTCATCCCATCTATCATCTTCACCAAAAAGAGCATACAAACCCAAAGAAATTGCAGTAAGCATAGATCCACGCAACATAATACCCCTAGTGAGTCTTAACTTAACGTCACCCGGAGTCTTAGGGTCTTCAATTAAACGATACAAACCTTGAATTCTTGCATTTAAAAAAGGAATCATAGGTATTAAACCATCAACCGCACTACCTAAATAACCACCTGCGGCACCCCTTCTTCCAAAATTAATCAGGTTCATAGCTTGATAAGCCGCTTCTTTTTCAGGCACTCCCTCACTGACAAGTTTTTTAAAGTAGACAGTACGCTCTGCCATCTCTGTTGATTCACCAAGTTTCTCTAACTCCCTCACTCCCAAACGAAGAAGATCATATGTCTTTAAAAACTTATTTCCCTGACCTTGTTTTACTCTGTACTTTTGACTAATAACATCAGCAAAATCTCTTTCGCCCATTCCATATGTATATCCACCCATACCTGTAAGTGTACGAATCTTTGTAGCAGTCGCTTCTTTACCACCATATGCATCTAAAACACCTGAAGCTGTTTTAGCAATACTCAAATCACTTCCTGCTTTTACATAAGCATCTATTTTTCCTCGCCAAAGATTTGCTAACATAAAAGCAGGTTGAAGAGTGACTCCTGATCTCAATATATTTGAGAACATTGCCATAAATCTAATAATAGTATTGAGTTGTTTAGGTCTTAAATTTGCTACAGTTATCCACAAAGCAGGATCATTAACCTTCCATTCCTCTACTTTATTTTCCATCCTTCCTGTTTTAGGATTTATTTCATTCTTTCGCAGTTTAAGTATGTTACCGCCACTACGCTGTAGAGGGTTGGTAATTTTCTCACCCCAACTTGTATCACCTCTTTCATTCATAACTTCCAAAGCATCAACCGTTCTTGCTAACGCTATATTCCTAAGTGCTGATGAAAGAATCGCTTGATTATTCTTAATTATATTTTCGTAAAAATCACCTAAAGGAATTTCACCTCCTTTAAGTTTTGTTTTGAAAACTTTTGCATTGGAATTTAAACTTCCAACATCAAGACCTGCTGTAGCCTGTTCATCAGGATTTATTTCTGATGACTCAAGTGCCCTGTAAAAAGGAACATAGGACATATTTGATATTTGATCTGCAAAATCAGGATCAATAACCTGAGCATCTCTTGCTAGTTTAATCATATCACTATTAAACTTTTGATAATTATCAAAAACTTCAGCAAAGTCAGGATGTTTTTCGTTTAACTCAGCAAGACCATCTTCTATTTCTTTATCTGAAATATTAAAAAAACCTTGTCTATCGTTATTCCTCAACTCTCTTTCTCTACGAAAGACAGCATATGTTTGGAATTGTTTTTTAAACTTCTCACCTATAGGTGCAAATATTTCAAGTATTCCAATATTATCAGGTCTATCAATAACCGTGACCGCACCTGTCTCAGGATCAATTTCTAATGCTCCTAACTCAACAAGTGCCTGTGTTCTACCTGCAAGCTGTTGGGACAATTCCATGTTTCTGCCCACAGATTTGTGAAGCATATCATCAGATAATTCTCCATATGCTAAAGCATCTAATTGAAATCCGGGCAAAAATCTATTAACTACATTACGGACAAATGCTTCCTTATAACTTTCCCTGTCAGTTCCTCCAAACACAAGTTTTTTTACTTTATCATTCAGATAATCTAGTCCTGACTTTTCCTCGCCAACAACTTTAGCTATCGTATTCTCAAGCTCTGCTGTTAGAGAACTATAACGACCATCATCAGGAGTTTCTCTTAATTCAGGATCTGTTTCTTCTGCTCTTTTAAATCTTGAAGATATTGTATCTGCTACCACTGCATCTACTACATCTTCTTCTAAAGTTCCTGCGTCAGATAAAGGCAGTCTTTCTGAACCCGGCAACTGTCTAAGTGAAGCATCCGTTTGTGGATCACCTGTCATGACATATTTCAATGGCAACAAATCAACTTTTTGAGGAGCAAAATCTCTGTCTTTAATAGAGAGACTTTCTCTTCCCGGTGAGTAATTAACAAAGCTATTTTGTGCCCTAGTTTCACTAGTCAATGCCCACCGTGCCCAAGGACTTTTGGTCATTAACATATGATTCATCCAAGCAGTCTCTTCACCTCTAGGAGCAAAGTTTGCTATGGACATCGTATGAGCATAGAAGTCATGGACTGCCCTTAAAAGATCATTGTACAGTAACGGTTGCCCATTAATATCTGTTTGACCTGAGAATAAAAGGAGGGGATGATTTTCGTAAATAACCCCTTTAGGGCCAAAGTCATCTATACTTGTAGCAAGAATTTTTAATCTATTATTTTTAAGTATGTCATCACGCATTGCTTTAGAATTTTTATAAGGCTCTCCTTTTCCCTTAAAAACCTCAACCTTGATCGGCATAGCAAGGTACTGATCAAGAATTTCATTAGAAAGCTCATTATATGATTTTCTTACAATAGGATTGCCAAGTTCATTATCTCCCATTTCTATATAAGAATTAGCAATTTCTCGTTGTAAAATTTTTTGAGACTGAGAAACTTCATCAACCATCTGTGCAGGTTTGATTTCCCTACCTGCAATATATGTTGCTATTCTTTGTGCTGAAGGATTTGCTAACTCTTCTTTCGCTTTGGCAGGAAGTTTACCCTTAATTGATCCGTAGGGGGCTGTTGCTCCTGCACCGTTACCGTAAGCCCTGAGTCTCTCCACTCTGATATCAATGCCTGTTGTTTTGCCTCGAAGTAAGCCTCTAGCTCTAGTTGCTCCTTTGATGAATTCATCAACTCCTCTTGTGTCATTTTTAGGATCTCCATCTAAATTAAAATAATACGCTTCAAGATAAGTATCTGTTGCAGTAAAACCAAACAATCCTGATTTTTCTACAACTTCTTCTATTTCGCTCCTTGTTAAAGGTTCTTTTAAATCAAACCTATAAACTGTTGTATTATAACTGTTATCAGGATAAACAAAAACCTTTCTATTATTTTGTGAATCAGATCTTACATGAGCCTGTTCCTGATTAAAATTCTCTGCAAATTGTGCAACTGCGGCAAGAACAGGAGCAGTATCTTTTTGTCTAAACTCAACATTAACACCAATAGAAGGTTCATAATCCCCACCATACATTCCAACAGCACGATCAAATGTGACATTAGCACTCTTGATTGCTCTTGTAAGATATTTCATTGAGTCTATTGCTACAGATTGAAGAAGAATCTCTGCTTCTTTATCCCCTTGATTTGCATTTTCTTGAAGAGATTTTAGTCCCGGTATGGATGGAGTAGCAGTTGATATATTTAAAACAATATTGGTCTTTGTTTTGTCAAATAATCTTTGTTGTTTTAATTTAGAAAGAACTTTAGCCGCACGATTTAGGTCTGTTTTTAGTTTATCAGGCACATTATAAACAGATCCTGATAATTGTTCTTTTTCAGTTACAGAAAGATTGTCAAGATTATTTCTTAAACCCATGTCATCAATAATTGAAAGATACCTAGGTATTTTTAAGAGTTTAGAAAAATCAGGTATCTCCCCAACCATTGCATGAGTAAGATCACCATCTTGAAGTATTTGTAAAGGACTTCTAATCTCTCCCTTCTTTTCAGAATCTTCAAGTAATGCCTTAGACCAACTCCAAACAGTCTCTTGTATTTGTGCAGGGTTAAACTTTTCTCCTGTATAATTTTCAGATATCTCAGCGGCTTTTCTAACTTTTGCGCTCATAGCAAGATAACCTGCATCTTTACCTGAAAATGGTAATTTAGATGATCCTGCAAATACCCCTTGATCCATACCTGAATAATTAGCCATCCAAGTATCTGATGTAACCTCGTCATAGAAACCTATAAGGTTACGCATAAAAGAATCGACTTTCGGCCCTGAAAGGAAAAGATTATCAAAGTCAGGGGTCTGTAATGCTGTCAGAGAATTATTTCTCCATGCACCTAAAACGCTTTCTTCTCCTTTATCTCCCTGAACATTGTTAGCCAAAATATCAATAATATCTTTTGTTTCTGTTGGTCTACCTGCTTTAGTCCAAGCATTCCATACATTTAAAGTATTGAAAAGATTATCTTCTACAGAGGTTTGAGGACTGAGAGATGCAAGCAGTGCCGCAAATCTTGGGGCATCATCACCAAATAAACCACGCAATGCATTAGCACTTCTCTCGTACCAACCTTTATGACCTCTGCCTGAATAAGCAACTGCCGCCATTTCTTTTGAACTTGGAAGTTCATTAAATATTTCTACTATATTTTTTGCTCTACTTTTTGTTAATAATTTTAAATTTAACTCATCGGCTTTTAAGTATTTAGCTATAGATCGAAAACCGGGAACTTCTTTTTTAATTTTATTTAAATTATCTTCATCTGCTTTAGTCAAAGTAAAACTTGTTGGGCTTCCTGATAATAAACTAGACTCCATACCTTCAGGAAGTAACTCAGAAAACATATCACCAGTATTTTTTCGATATCTTGATCCTATTTCACCACTTAGTATCGAATCAAATATATTTGATGCTTTTAAATTTTCTTTATTTAAAATACCGCCAAGATCAATAATGAAATCTTTTATTCTTTCAAATATTGTTCTTGGTTTAGCAACAATCTTTTTCCTGCCTGAAGCATAACCACGGAATAATTCGGCTACCGCCTCTTCATTGGTTATAGGTTTGTCTCCATAAATATCTTTAGCACGATCAAAATAAGTGAACTTTCTTGTCTTACCATTATCATCTACATAGTTTTGATTTTTAGCCGCTGTTACAAGGGTTTTAAATTCAGGTTCAGTAATTAAACCCATATCTTTCACCGCATGGATTATCTCATGATCCATAACAGCACCCATTTCAGCTAACAGTTCTTTTTCACTAAGATTTGGATTATAAATTCTTGATGCTAAAGCAATAACTTGATTTGAATAATACCCTTCTTTTGAACCATCTTTTTCTAAACCTGTTAACTTTATATCACCAAGTTTTAATTTTTTGAGCTTGTCTTTTAATTGCGACTCAACCCTCTCTACCTTGCTATCGAACTCAGCAGTTCTTGTAAAGTCTTTTGTATCATTAATAGATTTTTGTGTTGCAAGTATTAAATTTTCTTGTTGAGGAGCAATAGAAGAGAACATACCTTGATTTTTTTTATTTTTTAAGTGATCTTGTAATGCACCAAGTAATTCTTTTCTTGAGTCATACATACCCCTACTTTTGGCTAGACCATCTTCTATCTCTTTATTATTTAAGTCAAAAACCTTATTAGTGCTATCATCTGTGAAGTAAAATTGGCGTCCTAAATCCGGATTATCTACACTAGTAATATACCTTGGCTGACCATCGACAATGATCTTACTAATAGCATAACCCATTGTCTCATAAGCACTTTTATACCTTTTTGGATTAAGATCAGTTTTTCCTTTAGAAAGAGATTCTTGTGATTCTAAATTGTCCATCCCTAGATTTATTACTTGATCAGGATCTGTAACTAAATCTGTAAGAATAATATTTTTTGTATATTGGTCTTTTTGAAATGCTTTATCAAACCTTTCTAGTAATTTTTCTTTGTCACCACGCAAGTCAGGTATTTTTTTTATCTCATCTGTAATTAATTTATCTTCAACACCCTCTACTAGACTTCTTGCGTTAGCAATTTTTTCATCAACAAGCTGAGGATTTTTAAAGTTTTCAGAGAGTTCAGATTCTTCTTCATAAAGCTGAAAAGATGATTTTTCATTTTCATCTTTTACTTCTCTTGCACGATCAATGCTCCGCTCTTTTATATTAGCCTGATTAATGTTATTGTATTCTTGAACTTGTTTTTCTATTTCTTCTACAGTGTCTTCAGTAAAACCTTCTGTTTCTATTTCACTCGCAACAACCTCTCGGTCTTTAACATACTGATCGATTAGTTTTGTCCTTTCCTTAACTTTTTCAATTCTTTCTTTTCTATCAAGGTCAAGATCTTCTTGTTTTTCTTTGTTTAATTTTTCAATTTGTGACTTTTCAGGATCAAAAAACGGTCTTAATGTTGCACCTGCTGTACCACCTAACAACCCTCCTGCTATAGCTGATTCAGCTATTATTTTAAAATCTTCAGAATCTATATCTGTTAAATCAAAATCAGGTCTTGATTGAACAATTTCTAAATAATTTTGAAAACCTTCCGCAATACCTTCTAAAGACGCACCTCCTGCAAAGCCTTTCAAAGCTCTACTTCCATATTGATTAATACCTTTTTTTGCATAATCTAGAGCTTCAATACTTCTTTGTGCCCTTAAAAAAGGAGTTCCTGCACCCAATAAAAATTTATTTAAAGCAAGTTCAGGAGCAACCTGAAAAATAGACACAATTCCTGCTTTACCTTTGTCTACTTCTTCAAAAGGTATATCCTGCTCTTCCATTTGGGCACGAATGTTTCCACCGTAAAGCTGAGAAAGACCTCCTAACACAGTCCCACCAACAAAACCTAAAGGAGAAAGACCAACAGGAGCAAGTGCCGCAGAACCTGCTAAACCTGTAGCAATAGGTAGAGCAAAACTTGGAAAACCTTCTTTTATTGTCTCAGGAGCATAATCTTTTAAATCAGCAATACCACCTAAAAAACCTTTTTCTGAGAAAGAATCAATAATAGAATCAACTTCTTTCTGAGGTCTTCTTCTTGCAGAAGACTCCAACCTTTCATCTGCACTATCTATTAGATCTTTAGCAAATGAATCTGAAACAAGAGGAGTTCCTGCAAGACTTGTTTGCATATTAGCAATAATATTATCAATTCCTGCATCAAAAAGACCGTAATCCATGTCTTGCGTATTTAATATTTCTTCTTGAAAATCTTCAGGAAGATCAGAAAAGTTTGCACCTGCGTCAACAAAGGGTTTTAGTCGAAAGTACTGATCATCGGTTAGGCGAGTACTGTCAAATGTTGAAGGGTTAAAAGCCATTAAAGATCCTGTGTTCTGTTGTCATTTCTTAAAATAGTTTTCAAATTACTTTGAGGTTCCAAATTTATTTTTAATAAAGAAGAAATTATTTTAGAAAGATCGGTGACCCTTTTTTGTTGTGCTTGTATATCTTCTGCTGTATCACCACTAATAACATTCATACTTTTTAACACAAGATTTTCTTCTTTTAGTAGCTTAAATAAATTTTCTAATCTTTTCTGTGTTGGTTTATCTTGTCTTTCTAGTTTTGCTAGAGTTCCTATACCGGAAGCATAAGCGGTATCCTCTGCCCTGATTGCTTTTCTAATATCATCTTGTTCTTTTGCAAATTCTTGTAGTGCAGGTTGACCTGCTTTACCAATAGCATCAAGAAAGTTTGTTGATGTATTACCCATTAAACCAAGACCAAACTGCATTAATGCATTTCTTTTAGCTTGATCTCTTAATTTTTTTCTTTCATCTTCAGACGTTCTTAATCCTGAAATAAGATCAAGATATTGATCTGAAAAAGATTTAGGTTTAGGTTCAGGTTTAGGTTCAGGTTTAGGTTTAGGTTCAATTATACTTTCTAATGGGTCATAAGAATTTTTATTGATAATAGTATCATCATTGGTAGTAGCATCATTGATAGTAATATCACCAAATACTTCATTATTTATTTTTTCTATTGCTTCTTGTTCTGCAACACTTTTTACATTAGGATTGTCAAAAGTTGATATAAAAGGAACACGTTCTCTTGTCCCTTCATTAAGTAAATTATTTATGTTCTCAGCAGATAATCCTGATTTTTCTATATCAACAGTATTTATTGGTACGAGACCTGATTTTATCCTAAATTCATCAGTTCTTGATTTAAGTTTATCTTGCTGATCTTTTATTTTTTTTCTTGTTTCTTTTGCACGAATTTCATCTAACAATTCAGGAGAGATAATCTCTTCTTCAAATTGATAATAATCAGGAAGATTCCTTATTCTGTTTTGTTCTGCTATCTTTTGATTTTGAAGTTTTATGTTCTTTATTATTTGATCTTTATCTTTATTACTTTCTATTATTTGGCCGTAACCTGATTCGGTGAATGCAATACTTGGATCATTCAATAATCTTTTTATAGTATCAAGAAAACTTTCTTCACTATCATATATGCTCTTATTTTCAGAAGTATTCATACCTGCATTTTCTAAAATAGTAGATATATATTCTTGAGTTGATGATGGTATTTCCTCTCCTCTATCAACATTACCGAAACCAAAATTATATGCGGCAAGTGCTTTTTCTTTATCACCTTTATACTTTTCTAATAAAGAAAGAAAATACTCTCTGCCAAAAGCCTTACCTATTTCTTTATTCTTCAATAATTCTTTCGCAGATTTTGGTGATGATGCCCCAAGACTTGAACCTAAACCCTTGTTTATCCTGTTACTAATATCATAAATATTTTCCATTCCATATTTTGATAAACCGGGTTGCATAGCAGTTGAAGGGAATGCCTGAGCTATACCTATCTCTCCTTGTTTACCAATTGCGAGAGGGTCTCCACCGCTTTCCCTCTGATATAAAGCCTCCATTAATCTATTTATTTCTTCAGGTGACATATATGAAGATACACCAAACCCACGATTCATGCGTTTAACTTGACCACCACCGTATGCAGGAATTGGATCAGTTAATACCTGAGTATTTTTCATCATTGAACCGATACCCATATCCATTTCCGGCATTTGCTGTGGCCTCTGTGGACGTTGCATTGTTTCAGCAACCATCTCTTCTGCAACTGTAGGCTCTTCACGCTGTCTTGCCTTGAAGTTTTCTTTCATGCTTTTTCTTCTGTTCATTTCAGAAAGAACAGCATAAGAAGGGACAGAACCAACAGGGTTTTGAACCATCATAGCAAGTTGATTATCTGAAGTGTTCTTTAGATCATCTAGGATCTGTATAAGATTCATAACCTAATTCCCCGAAAAAGCATTCTTAATCTGACTTGCAGTGATACCTGCACCAAGAACCTGAGCAACAGGATCACTTGAAACAAATGTTTCTTGACTTTTACCCATTGGTGTACCCCGAATAAGATCAGACAAGTAAGCTAACTGTTCTTTACTGTAGTCACGATCAGCAAGAAAATCACGATAATCCTGATCTAACTCTAACTGTTCTCTTTTTCGTTCAGCAAGACCTAACTCTTCTAGCTCGTCAAGTTGTCTATAAGCATCAGATGTACTTGCCTCACCCATAGCAATTAAATCTTTTGATCCTGTAATAACATCACCAAGATCACCACGATATCTTTCTTGCTCAAGATTATACTGCCTCAAAGCATCTTCATATGCTTTTTGCCGACCCTCTGTCTCTACATTAAGAAGTTTAGACATAAGATCTTTTTGTGCCATGCCCTCTTGAACAGCCGCTCTTGATCCTCCAAAAGCAGACGCCTTTAAAGCCCTATCTGCACGTTTAACACGATCTCTTTCAAAATCAGACATTAGACCTGACTTTTGGTTTTTAATCACAGCTTCCATATAAGGAGACATATAAGTAGACATTACACCTGAATCAGTAAAAGAAGTAGGCGAACCCAACTTAGAAAGAGCATCTCTAGTCAAGTCCATACCTTCTGAATAATAAGGACTACCTGCTGTCAACAAACTTTCAATACCTGCTTTAGCTCTCTTGGAATAATCTGATTCATCAGCAATTCTTTTGTAAGGATTAAATACCTCATTACCTTCTTCATCAGTAACATACTCACCATATCTTTCCCTTGGCTTCATCGAAAAGGTGCCATCAGGATTCTTGGTTCCTATTATGTTCTCTCCTGTAGAAATAATTCTTTCAAGATAAGGCTGAACATATTCAGGTAAATTTGTCTGAACTACAGTTTGCGGAGAACTATCTCCTCCTCCTTTGCTCATGAACTTAACTCCATACGATAAACTATATGATCCATTTTCCAAGAGCGATTACTTAACACTCTTCCCCACGCACTTCTTCCGTAACCTTCCATAACCTTACAGCCTTGATCTTTCGCATAACTTTCAAGATCATTTAAAACAACATCTTTCCATTCTTTCATTTTTTTCCCGCCAACCCAATCAATGGCAAGAACTTTATAATCTGTATACTGTATACATCTTGTCGTTAAAGAGCCAACAAAGAAATCCTTATTGTGTGCCTGATCGATCCCAAGACTTTCATCTACAACCACCCAAAGTTTCAAATTCTTATCTTTAATTCCTTTTAGAACATCATCTTTATAAAACTTACCTTTTGACGTATCTGTAGCTTTTTTAATAAAATGACTGATCCTGCCCCATATCATATCAACTGCATCATCAGGCACTAAAGAAACTATCATACAGGCATCATTTCTCTCGGATCTATTTCAGGTGCCTGTCTAGTGGTTCCTGTTCTAGACTTCCTAACCCTATCCATCATATTTTCAAGTTCTGTAGCACCTGCATCAGAAGATCCATTACCAATTCCGCTGACAACATCAGCAGGAACAATGAACTCCTCATTACTCAGTAGAACGTCTTGTTCCCCTTCTATAGAGGCAGGAATCATATCATCCATCCCATCACCATTTGCCTCCATCAAACCTTCTGATTTCTGTGCATTTGCTGACATCGTTCCGTCCTTAACTTTCATCGCAAGATTAAGCAAAGACTCCTCACCAAAACGTGTGATGAACGTAGAAATAATCCTACTCGCAATTTCCTGTGGTACAGGCTCACCTTTCAGAACACCTACAGTCACCATTATCAACTCTTTATCATTTAACTTGGAAATACCTGCAAGACTAGCAACCCCTCCTTCCTGCATTTTTCTTACAGGCCCACCTGATGCCGCTCTCATTCTTCTTAATCTTCTGTATTCACCAAGATTATCAGCAAGACGATAAGGATTATCAGATGCAGAGGTTCTTCTGCCAAATCTAGGAGGTGGTAATTGCTCCATCATTGGAGCATATGCACCCAACCCACCTCCGATAAGTCCTGCAATCTGTTTTTGATCCATAGATTTTAATAATTCGGGGAGATTGCTCATAAAATCTTTATTCAGTTCTGCACTAGCTAATTCTTGTGCATTGCCGCCAAGAAGACCACTTGCAAGAGAACCGCCAATAAAGGAACCTATCCCTGTTTCAATTCCTTTTTTTAATCCACCACTTGCGGCACCTCCAATACCTGAACCAATAGCCATTCCTGTAGGGCCAAATGGGGCACCAACAATAGAACCAATAACGGGAAGAAGTTTTCTTAAATCCATATAATTACCTATACATCCGAATATTCGGATTTAGCGTCAAAAGAAGGACAGGCTTTAGAAGAAAAGTCACGATGACCATAAACAATAGAATCAGGGTATTTTGTCTTCAAATCTTTGATTAGGTTATGCAAAGCAATAACCTGTTTATCGGTTCTTGTATCTTTAGGATTTTGATTAGCATCTACACCACCAACATAACAGATACCTATAGATTTAGAATTGTGCCCTTTGCAATGTGCCCCTGATATTTCACAGTTTCTTCCATAATGCACTCCACCGTCAAGCTCAATTACATAATGATACCCTATATCAGACCACTTGTTATCATCAACGTGCCATTTTTTAATTGTATCTACACTTACATCCCTACCTTCAGGAGTTGCAGAACAATGAACAATTATTTTGTCAATACTACGCATTACAAAGATTTCCCTTTCATCTTTTCAAATGTTCTAGATCCAAACCAAAAACTAAAAATACAAGCCATGAGTCCACTAAATTCTTCATCAATTACATGATTCATAACTACGGTTATATCTAAACCCTGCTGTAGACCACTATAAATTAAAACCCCTTTGGCAGTACAGAACAAACCAAAGAAAGCATATGTTATTAAAGGTCTAACAGATTTGCTCAAACCACTAAAAAAACCTGTACTTTTTGCAATAGCCGTGTCATGGTCAATAAGTCTTTTATGCTCTTCATCAAGAGCTTGTTTTTCCCATTTAGCCAAGTCCATTTGATGACCTTCACGGGTTAGAGTAGCTTGAAGTTTCATCTGCTCAAGAGTAATCTTATTCTTTTCTTTTTTCTGCAAATGATCAAAAACAGCAGGAACCGCACTCCCTGCAAAACCCAACAAACTTCCAAGAATAGTTAACATACTTTAACCCCAAAAGTACCTAGGTATTTTTATCATATAAGTTCATCTATTTCTATTAACCTAACATAAGGTATTTTAACTTTTGTTTGTACCCCATGAACTGTTTCTATTATTACTTCTTCTGCCTGTTTCATTAAGTCCCTTACTTCATCAATATGAATATTTTTAGAGATTCTTTCAAAATCATTTCTAAGAACTTTGTCCATACGCACCTTTTCAAGATTAACTAGGGAATTATTCATTTCTTACCATTACCATTCTTAATACTTTTTTCCAAAGCAACCTTTCCATAAAAGGCCGCAACAATAGCCGCAACAGAAACAAAATAAGTAGGAGCAATATCAGAAAGTATTTTTGGAGCAGTAGCAAGACCTATCCAATCAGTAATTACAATTCCAAACGGATACAGCAACATTCCCGCCAAAGCAAACCAAGCCATGTTTCTTTGAGCGTCCTGTCTTTTATCATCATTTTCAATATCTGATCTTAGGTCTTGTAGCTCAAGTATCCTGCGATCCATTTCAAGTTCAGCGTCACTTACAACACCATCTTTATTTTTATCCAAATACTCATATGTAGAATTTTCTTCAAATTTTTTTGCCATTACTTATTATTCCCATTTTTCTTTTGATAATCATCAAATCTGTCTCTTAGCTCATTGTACTTCTCAAACAATGCTTCAATTTTTTTAGTGTTTTCATTAGAAACAATACGGTTCTCATTGATCTCACTATTTTTTTCTTTTGCTTCTATGAAGTTATTAGTAATTTTTTCTTCTGATTTTTCCAATAATCTTTTGAGTTCGTCAAGCTCCCTGCGTAAGTAACTCGTCTCAGCTTGCACCTTAGTAAAAGAAATAATAACAATAAGTCCCCCACCAACAATGGTAAGTAAGGGTTCAA
>Ga0114934_10000499_pt1 | contig 24969 bp, 18 predicted proteins | sample 4SBtaG_2_FD_99695 | JGI IMG/M metagenome (GOLD analysis project Ga0114934, IMG submission 99695) | Deep subsurface microbial communities from Kolumbo volcano to uncover new lineages of life (NeLLi) - 4SBTROV10_white metaG | ecosystem: Environmental > Aquatic > Marine > Volcanic ...
AGTGGATACATTATTGGAAAAATGGCGAAAAAGGATTCCAGCGTAGTAATTACAGAATGACAACGCAATTTGATAGTAACGCATCAAAAGTAGATTATGAGGCATGTATGGATGGTTGGTTTGATACGACAATGCCAGATATGAATCAGAACAATCCATTACTGTTAAACTATATCACCCAAAATGCCATTTGGTGGATTGAATATGCAAATTTAGATGGATTACGAGTAGATACCTACTCTTATAATGATAAGCAAGCTATTGCAAAATGGACCAAAGCTATTATGGATGAATATCCAAATTTTAATATTGTTGGCGAGGTCTGGATGCACGACCAAGCACAAATAGCATATTGGCAAAAGGACAGTAAAATAGGAGCTCTAGATAATTATAATTCTTATTTACCAAGCATTATGGATTTCACCTTATATGATGAAATTCCAGCTATGTTTCATCAAAATTCATCTTGGGATAATGGAATGATTAAAGCTTATAACAATTTTACAAACGATTTTTTATATCCCAACATCAACAATATTTTGGTGTTTGCTGAAAATCATGACACAACTAGAATCAACCAGATATATTCAGATATTGCTGACTATAAGTTAGTAATGACATTAATTGCTACAATTAGAGGCATTCCACAAATATATTATGGTAGCGAAATAGGAATGCAAGGTGATAAAGCTAAAGGTGATGGCGATATTCGTAGAGATTTTCCTGGAGGTTGGGAAGGAGATTCTCAAAATGCATTTACAAAAGAAGGAAGAACAGAAATTCAAAAAGCATATTACAATTTCACTAAAAAATTATTGAATTGGAGAAAGGGGAATAATGTTATCCATTTTGGAAAAACCATGCACTTTATTCCAGAAAATAATGTGTATGTTTATTTTAGGTATAATGATGCTAGCAAAGTCATGATTGTAATCAATAATAATAAAGAATCACAAGAATTGAATTTAAACCGTTTTGCAGAAATGATTAAAAATGCTAAATCTGGAAAAGAGATTTTTTCAGGTAAAACCATTAATTTACAAAACATATTGAAGATAGAAGGGAAAGCGTCTCTAATAATTGAGTTAGATAAATAAACAGAAGCGTATGAAATTAAAATTATTAGTATTTATTTTAAGTATAGTCTTTTTATCTTCTTGTAAAGAGGAAGAAAAAACAGATAGTGTCAATAATCAAATTACAGCTCACGCGTTAAAAAATAGTAAACTTTCAAGTGGTGTACTAAAGCGAATTGATAGTTTTTCCTCTAAATTTATTGCGCCTAGAACTGTTGATATCTGGTTGCCAGAAAATTATTCAAAAACCAAAAAATATGCAGTCTTGTATATGCATGACGGACAAATGTTATTTGATAGTACTACCACTTGGAATAAACAAGAATGGATGGTAGATGAGATTGCTTCAAAGTTAATGAATGAAGGTATAACAAAAGATTTTATGGTTGTTGGTACATACAGTATTTCAGATATTAGATGGCAGGATTTGTTTCCACAAAAAGCCATGGATTATATGGAGAAAACTTTAAAAGATTCAATACTTTCTGATGCCAAAAAGAATAATTTTAACGTAAATTTTAAAGGAGACGATTACTTGAAATTTATGATAAAAGAGTTAAAACCATTTATTGATTCTAATTATTCAACCTATTCTGATAGAGAACATACATTTGTTGGAGGGTCGAGTATGGGAGGTTTAATGTCAATGTATGCTGTTTGTGAATATCCAGAAGTTTTTGGTGGCGCAGCGTGTTTATCGACACATTGGCCTGGAATTATGCCTTCGGAAAACAATCCGTTGCCACTTGCTATTTTTACCTATTTAGAATCGAAAGTGCCAATGCCGAATTCACATAAATTTTATTTTGATTTTGGAACAAAAACACTAGATCAGTATTATCCACAATATAAAACAAGAGTAGATGAGATATTTAAAAATAAAGGATATACTAAAGCTAATTTTATGAACTTGAAGTTTGAAGGGCATGACCATTCAGAATTGTCTTGGCAAAAACGATTAGATATTCCCCTTACTTTTTTACTTAAGAAATAGAAATGAAAGGTATTAAAGCTTACATATTTTTCTTTTTAATAGCATCTTTTTCGTTTGCGCAAAATGCTAATAGAATATTTGAAAGTGTTGTAAAAAACGCAAATCATATTGAAGTTAAGGTAAATGATGGTAAATATCGAATCCAATTTTATAATTCCAAAATCATAGAAACATCGTTTATCCCTGGAGGTGAAGCATATACATACAAGTCTCATGCTGTAGTTTTATACACAAATAAAAGAAAGTATCTAAAAACAGCGCATAGTATGATTATAAGCGAAGAAAAAATAATTAAGTCATTAATTGATGAAAGTGATTTTGTTTATATAAAAACTGAAGGCATCACAGTAACCATCCAAAAACAACCTTTTCAAATCTCTTATTCATACAAAGGAGAACAAATCATTTCAGAAAAAGCAGGTTATCAAAAAATTGAAAATGGAGAAGCTATTCAATTCAATTTAACTCAAGATGAAGTGCTTTATGGAGGAGGCGCACGTGCTTTAGATATGAATCGTCGTGGACACCGTTTGCAATTGTATAATCGAGCGCATTATGGTTACGAAACACATAGCGAATTGATGAATTACACCATGCCTTTGGTAATGTCTTCAAAACTATATGCCATCCATTTTGATAATGCACCAATTGGCTATTTAGATTTAGATAGTAAAAAGGATAATACACTCACTTACGAGACCATTTCTGGTAGAAATACCTATCAAGTCATAGTAGGTGACTCTTGGTTAGATTTAATTGATAATTATACCGATTTAACAGGAAAACAGCCTTTAATTCCGCGCTGGGCTTTAGGGAATTTTGCAAGTAGATTTGGCTATCATTCTCAAAAAGAAGTTACCGAAACCGTAGATAAATTTAGTAAAGAAAAAATTCCGTTAGATGCTGTAATTATTGATATTTATTGGTTTGGAAAAGACATTCAAGGACACATGGGGAATTTAGAATTTTTAAAAGATTCGTTTCCAAACCCAAAACAAATGATAAAAGATTTTAAAGCTAAAGGCGTTAAAACAATTTTAGTGACCGAGCCTTTTATTTTAACAACATCTAAGCGTTGGGAAGAAGCAGTTTCAAAAGATATTCTTGCCAAAGATTCATTAGGAAATCCATTTACATTTGACTTTTATTTTGGGCATACAGGACTCATAGATATATACAATCCAAAAGGGAAACAGTGGTTTTGGAATATTTATAAAGACTTAGCAAACCTTGGTGTAAAAGGTGTTTGGGGAGATTTGGGAGAACCCGAAGTGCATCCATCAGAGTTGTTACATGCAACAGGAACTGCTGATGAGGTTCACAATATTTACGGTCATGATTGGGCGCGTTTGGGTTATGGGGGTTACAAAAAGGACTTTCCAAATGAAAGACCTTTTATTTTAAGGCGTGCTGGATATTCTGGGTCGCAACGTTTCGGAATGATTCCATGGTCAGGAGATGTAAACAGAACTTGGGGAGGTTTGCAATCGCAACCCAAAATTGCATTACAAATGGCTATGCAAGGTTTGGGTTATATGCATTCTGATTTAGGCGGTTTTGCTGGTGCAAATCTCGATGACGAATTATACACACGTTGGTTGCAATATGGTGTTTTTCAACCTATTTACAGACCTCATGCACAAGAGGAAGTGCCAGCCGAACCTGTATTTAGAGAGCCTAAAACTAAAGCTTTGGCAAAAGAAGCTATAGAGCTGCGCTATAAATTATTGCCTTATAACTACACCCTTGCGTTTCAAAATAACCAAAACGGAGCGCCTTTAATGCGACCATTGTTTTTTGAAGAACCTAATAATAGAGCGTTGCAAACCAAGGTTAACTCATATCTTTGGGGAAATGATTTTTTAATCTCACCTATTCTTGATACTGGTTTAAAAACACAGGACATATATTTTCCAAAAACTAATAATTGGTTTGATTTTTACACCGATGAAAAATTTAAAGGTGGACAAACTAAAACTATTATAACACACCCAAATTATATTCCAACTTATGTTAGAGCAGGAGCATTTATCCCAATGACAAAGTCTATGCAAACAACTGATGAATACGATTCAAATAATCTAGAAGTACACTATTATTATGATGTTTCAGTTAAAGAAAGCCAAGGACAGTTGTATAATGATGATGGTGTAACAGCAAATGCTTTTGAAAAGGGAAAATATGAGATTTTAAAGTTTAAAAGTAACATTGAGAAACGTTGGTTAGAGATTGACTTAGAAGCAAAAACTGGTGCAAATTATCAATCAAGAATAAAAAAAATAGAACTTGTTATTCATAATGTTAATTGGAAACCAAAGCGGATTAAATTAAACGGAAAAAAGATTGAAGTTAATTGGAGCTCATCGAAAAACACGTTAACAATTCCATTACAATGGAATACTTCAAAAGAATTAAAACTAAAATTTAAAAAACAGTAGCATGAAAAAAAGTATATTAATAGTTATTACGCTCTTAGCTTTTGTGTCTTGTAAAACAGAACAAAAAGAAGAGGTAAAAGCTACACAAGAAGAAGTAAAAGAAATAGAGGCTGTTACTCCTGAAATGATGGAAACGGCTGTAATTTACGAGGCTAATATCCGTCAATATTCACCTGAAGGCACTTTTGCTGGATTCACTAAAGACATTCCACAGTTAAAACAACTAGGTGTAAAAATTATTTGGTTGATGCCAATTTTTCCAATTTCTGAAACCAAACGAAAAGCAACAGGAGATAAATTTGCTAGTGATATTGAAGACCCAGAAGAACGCGAAAAATATCTAGGAAGTTATTATGCAGTTTCCGATTTTACAAAGGTAAATCCTGAGTTTGGGAACAAAGAAGATTTTAAAAAGTTAGTAAAAACAGCGCATGATAATGGTATTTATGTAATTCTGGATTGGGTGCCAAATCACACGGGTTGGAATCATCCTTGGTTAAAAACTAATTCTGAGTTTTACACAAAAAATGACAAAGGCGAAATTACAGACCCTTTAAATGATGATGGCTCATCTAAAGGTTGGGCAGATGTAGCCGATTTAAATTATGATAATGAAGGACTACATAAAGCAATGATTGCAGATATGATGTATTGGGTAACCGAAGAAGATATTGATGGATTTAGATGTGATGTGGCAGGCTCTGTTCCTGTAAGTTTTTGGCAAGAAGCCATACCACAATTACGTGCTAAAAAAGACTTATTTATGTTAGCCGAAGCATGGGAACCAGAATTGCTCAAAGATAGTTTGTTTGATATGGCTTATGCTTGGGAAGGACACCATATTTTTAATGAGATTGCAAAAGGTAAACAAGGTGTAAAAGAGTGGAACAATTATATAAAGAAAATGTCTACACAATATGAAGCTGATGATATCTTGATGAACTTTGTTACTAACCATGATGAAAATTCTTGGAATGGAACAGTTAAAGAACGTATGGGAAATGCATCGGAGATTATGACGGTTTTTAGTTATATAGTATCAGGAATGCCTTTAATTTATTCAGGACAAGAATACGATTTAAACCATAGATTAAAGTTTTTTGAAAAAGATTCTATCCCAAAAACAAAAGGAAAAACTTGGACTTTATTAGAAAAACTTGGAAAACTAAAAAACACCACTCCTGCTTTAAATGGAGGAAAACAAGCAGCAGAATATACCAATTTAGTAACAAATAATGATACTGTTTTAGTATTTAAACGTAGTAAAAAAGGACATACGATGACTTTTATCGGTAATTTTTCTAATGAAGAACAGCGGTTTAATAATATAGTGCAAGGGAAATATTTGGACTATATGATAAATAAAAACGTAGAATTTAAAGGCGGGATAATGATATTAAAACCTTGGGAATACAAGATCTTAATAGATTAAATAAAAAAAGCCTCTCAATTTTGAGAGGCTTTTTTATAATAAGTTATAAATTTATTCACTCGAAGAGGAAGCCATTTTTCCATAAACTAAGCCAGCTAATGCTCCCATGACTACATAAAATACTATTGAGAGAACACCGCCAATAAGTGTACCAGTTAAATCACTAAAGTTTGCTACTCCTAAATTGATTACGCCTTCTCCAAAACCTAGCATAACTCCAACCCAGCAACCAAATATTGCTCCATGAGATAGACTAAATCCTCCAGATAGTTTAGAATAAATTGTTGAAAAAGCAAATGCAAAAATAATGCATCCAATAATTAAGTGTAAATGATCTGGAATTTCTTTCCAAACTCCAGTAGCTGTACCCTCGTGACCTTCCATAAGAGGAGTTGCAATGATTACCCAAATGAGATAACCACCTAAATACGCCCAAAGGGCAGTGACAAGCGTCGAAATTAAATTTGTTTTTGAAAACATAATAATTAGTTTTGTTAGTAAATTAATAGATAAATATAGCAATAATTTGTAAATACATAATAATTGAGTTAAAATATTATGAACAATATAATATGTTATTAAGTTAACAACACTTCGACTAAAAGATATTATTAGTAGTTTTGTAAACTAATTAATTTTGTAATGATATCAAACAAACAATCGGAATCTCCAATGTTGTTTAAAATAAGTTTTAATAAACTTATTGAGCAATACGAAGATATGTCTAAGAGCAAGGATAAATCAATAGCTATAAAGGCAAAAAGAGTTTTGGATGCACAAAAACCTTTTCCCGAGTTAAGAGATGGGTTTACAGATTATTCATTGCTTAAAACCTATCAAAATGAGATAACAATTATTTTAGAAGATTTGTTTACTCAATTGCTTACTAAAAATGAGATAAAAACAGCCTCAGTACCTTTTGAGGATATTATTTTTAATTCTTCTGAGCGCTTTAAGAATATAGTTAAGACCGCTGGAGAGGATTTTAAATTAAAAATAAAAAACATGCCTGATGATGACAGGTATATTATTGCATGCACTACAATTTTGAATTTTTATTATGGGTATGATTTAAATTTTAAGCGTCCTTTTTATTACGAAATACCAGATGCTAATGGTATAATGCGTTTTTATAAAATATTATATAATGCCGATTTCACAGAGATTATACCTTCTAAAAATGCTCCTAAAATAACTAAAGAAGATTATTTTGAATTACTCGATAATTTTGAGAATATTGAGATTTGGAAGGAAAAATTCCCGCCTAATAGTTACACTTTTAAAGGGTTTGTTATTTCTAATATTTTTGACGTTACAGCCGATCAGTCCATCTCAAATATAAAATCGACATTAATAGATGAAAACAAACGGCAGGATGAAAATTTTATGGAAGGATTTCAAGAAATTTTTCGTTCCCTTTTAGGATTTAAAAATCTTAAAGTTGGATTCTCAATTTACAATAGAGAAGACGATGTATTTGAACGTGTTTATGGTGCTGGGATGAATAGTTACTTGCTAAATAACCTTGAAAATGCAAGCTGTTCAGACACATTATGCCATTGGTCTTATAACAGGCTTCTAAATGAGAAAAAGTATTTTTCAGTATCAGATGTTGAAAAATCATTTAAAGAATCAAAAGGAGAAGCACCTCATATAAAAATTCTCCATGAGCAAAATATACAAAGTGCTATTTTCGCACCAATAGCAAATGAGGACGGTCTTATGGGAATTCTTGAAATTGTATCCGATAAACCAAATGTACTCAACAGTATTAATGCAAATAAATTGGTTGATGTGATGCCATTTATAGTATCTGCAGTAGAACGTTCTAAAAATGAAGAAGAGAATTTAATTGAAGCCATTATTCAAAAAGAATGTACCTCTATTCATCCAAGTGTACACTGGAAATTTAAAAAAGAGGCTAAACAATTTATTATTGAACAATTAAAAGGCAATCAAGCATCGTTTAAAAAAATATCCTTTAATGATGTGTATCCGTTATATGGTCAAATAGATATAAAAGGATCTTCTGAGGCTAGGAATAATGCCACTCAATTAGATTTGAGTTCGCAGTTAAATACGGCGAAGGCTATTGTTGAGAATGTTCTTGATTTTGAATCCCTTCCAATTTATGAACAAATCATTTTTCAAATAAATAATTTCTTAAAAGGATTGGAAAACCATTTTCAAGTAGATAGCGAACAGCAAATTACAGAGTTTTTTAAATATGAAATTACGCCATTATTTCAGCATATGGTAAAATCTGGTAAAGATGTAGATGAAATAGAATCATATTTTGAAACTATTGACCCTAAATTAAAGATGATTTATAGCAATAGAAAGAATTATGACGAAACGGTTACATTGATTAATAAAAAAATGGCTGCATTGTTGGATACTAAGCAAGTTGAAGCTCAAAAAATGTATCCTCACTTTTTTGAACGTTATAAAACTGATGGTGTAGAGCATAATATGTATATAGGTGAATCTATTACTAAGGAAGAAAGTTTTAACCCTATTTACTTATATAATTTAAGATTGTGGCAACTTCAGGTGATGTGCGAAATGGAAAACGCTTACTACCAAATGCAACTTGATTTTCCAATTGCATTAGATGTTGCTTCTATGGTTTTAGTATTTAACCAATCATTATCAATAAGTTTTAGGATGGATGAAAAACAATTTGATGTAGATGGTACTTATAATGCACGATACGAAATTGTAAAAAAACGTGTTGACAAAGCCTATATTAAAGGAACAAAAGAACGCGTTACACAAAAAGGAAAGATAAGCATAGTCTATTCTCAAAAGGAAGATGAAAGAGAATATTTAAGATATATTAAATTTTTGCAATCAAAACGTTATCTCGATGCAGATATTGAAATTGTTGAACTGCAGGATTTGCAAGCTGTAACAGGATTAAAAGCAATACGAGTTAGTGTATTATATCATAAAAATAAAGATGATAAAGCATTCTATACTTATGATGATTTAATGAAAGAAATTAAAGCTTAGTTATATTCCTGAAAAATAAAATGCAGCACCATAAGCAAACACACTAATTATAATACCTACAATAAAAACAAAATAGGTAGTACGTAAAATTTTGTACTTTTTATCCAAAACTTTCCCAAGAAAATAAAGATCTTTTTTCATTGAAGAATAAAGGTAATCTCTGTCTTTCATCATTTCTCCCATTGCCCATTCAAAATCATCTAAACTCATTTTATGAAAATTTCCAAAAAATAAAAGGTTTACTTTTTTATTAGCAACATCATCTTTAGTAAATTTTCCACTAGTTACATTTGGTCGTGTTGCCAATACAGATAAAACAATAGAAGCAACAGTAAATAACACAAAAATTACAGTTGGTAAAATGAGATAACTATTAGAAGGATTGTCAAGTTTAGATACTAAATTAGACAATACTAGAGATACAATAATGGCATTCACTGATAATAAAATATTAGCCTTAGTATCAGCAATGTTACTTAAAGTTATATGGTTTTTTAACGTTACTCTAAACATGGTTTCAATACCACGCTCAGGTAATTTAGCTTTACTTTTCTTTAGTGCTAATTCTTCGTCCTTCTTTTTGCTTTTCTTTTCTTCTTGTTTTTGTTTTTTAAGTATTTTGAAGAGACTCGCTAAATTTTTATCTTTAGTTTGTTGCCAATTTTCTAAGGCATAATCTGTGTAAAATCTGTGGTGTTGTGTGAAAAAAGTAATATTTTCTTGAGTCCATTCTGTATCAGTAAATTTTTTTTGTCCTAATTGTTCCCATTCCTCACGTAATAAATCACAAATCTCGATATAACCTTTTTTTCCAAAATGTGAATTATCAGCATCATTCAATATTTTTTCAAGATGTGTTTGAGGTTCGTAACCCATTTTAGTAGATAAAATTAAGTTTGAAACACTAACAATTCTATCTTCATCTCTAACATTTTCTTTAAAAAATGCTTTCATTATAGCAATACTGCTTTCTTCATGATTTTCACAACCTTTAGTGTAACCAACATCATGGAACCAAGCGGCAATTAATAAATTCTCGGCATCAACTCCAGAAATGTGTTCGCCTTCAATAAGTTCTTTTGTACTTTTCACAACACGAAGTATATGGCTTAAATTGTGATATATAAAAGTATGAGGCAATTCAGTTCTTAGTAAAGAAGATACATGTTTTTCGACTACTATTAAAAGATTTTCCATTTAATTTAAAAGAATTATTTTTACTAAAATAGTTAATTAATCTATTTCTATGAGATTTCAACGACCAATCATTTTAGTTTTTATTATTTTGTTTGTAAATGCTTGTGCAACGTATAAACCTCAATATAAAGACGAAAATTTTGTTAAAACCTTTCCAAAAGAAAAAGAAATTGAGCATTCCTTTTATTTGATTGGTGATGGAGGTAATTCTCCTATAGGAACTCAAACAGAAGCCCTTAAAGATTTTAAAGCAGAATTGATTAATGCTTCAAAACAAAGTACAGTACTGTTTTTAGGAGATAATATTTATCCTGCTGGAATGCCAAAAAAGGGACAAGAACAAAGAGCTTTTGCTGAGCACCAACTTAAAGTACAAACGGAAGCTGTAAAAAAATTTAAAGGCAATACTATTTTTATTCCTGGCAATCATGATTGGTATAATAATGGATTAAAAGGCTTAAAAAGAGAAGAAAGTTTAATAGAAGATATTTTAGGAAAGAATACTTTTTTGCCAGAAAATGGATGTCCTATTGAGAAAGTAAATATTACTAATGAGATAGTATTAATAATTATAGATTCAGAGTGGTATTTAACCAATTGGGACAAGCATCCTACAATTAATGATGACTGCAAGATTAAAACAAGAGCCTTATTTTTTGATGAATATAAAAGTTTAATTAAAAAAGCAAGAGGTAAAACTACCATTGTCGCATTACATCATCCAATGTTTACAAATGGTTCTCATGGAGGTCAATATTCTTTTAAAAGTCACTTGTCACCAATTCCAATTTTAGGAACTCTAAAAAATATTATAAGAAAAACAGGTGGTATTAGCACTACAGATATTCAAAACAAAAAATACAGAGAATTTCAAAAGCGTTTAGTAACACTTTCTCAGGAAAACGAAAAAGTAGTTTTTGTGTCAGGTCACGATCATAATTTACAGTACATAGTTCAAGATAATTTACCGCAAATTATTAGTGGTTCTGGTTCTAAAACTAATCCCACACGTAATGTTGAAGGCGAGTTTTCTTATGGTACTCAAGGTTATGCGAGATTGGATGTGTTTAATGATGGTTCATCGAGAGTGCGTTTTTATGAAGCTAAAACAGATAAAATTGTTTTTGAAACCGAAGTGTTTTCAGCTAGCAAAAGTAAAAAAACAAAAATCTATCAAAACGATTTTCCTAAAGAAAAGACAGCTTCAGTTTATACTAACAATGAAACCGATAAAAGTAAATTTTACAAGAAATTTTGGGGAGAACGCTACCGAAAATATTTTAGTACAAACGTTAAAGCACCTACAGTTAATCTAGATACTTTATTTGGAGGATTAACTCCAACTCGTAAAGGAGGAGGAAATCAATCAAAATCATTGCGATTGGAAGACGCAGAAGGAAGAGAATATGTAATGAGAGCGTTGCGTAAAAACGCAGTGCAATATTTGCAAGCAGTTGCTTTTAAAGATCAATATATTAAAAGAAAATTTGATGATACAAGCACTCAAGGTTTACTACAAGACATATTTACAGGATCGCATCCTTATGCACCTTTTACAATTGCAACATTATCGGAAGCAGCTGGCATTTTCTATACAAACCCAGTGCTTTATTATGTGCCTAAACAAATAGCATTAGGAGTTTATAATAATGAATTTGGAGATGAATTATATATGATTGAAGAACGAGCTGCTGATGGTCATGGTGAGAAAGCTAGTTTTGGGTTTTCCAATAAATTGATTAGTACGCACGATATGTTAAGAGAATTGCGTGAAGATGAAGATAATGTTGTAGATGAAGCAGCTTATATTCGTGCGCGACTGTTTGATATGCTAATTGGAGATTGGGATAGACATGAAGACCAATGGCGTTGGGCAAAGTTTAAAGAGGGTAAAAAAACCATTTATAAACCTATGCCAAGAGATCGTGATCAAGCATTTTCAATCATGGCAGATGGTGCTTTATTAGGTTTTGCTACTAAAGTAATTCCATCATTGCGTTTAATGCAATCTTATGATGAAGAATTAAAAAATGTAAAATGGTTTAATCTAGAACCCTATTCATTAGATATGGCACTCATAAAGCAATCTAATATAGATGTTTGGGATGTACAAGTAAAGTATATTGTAAATAATTTAACTAATGATGTTATTGATGAAGCCTTTACACATTTCCCAGATGAAGTAAATGATGAGACAGTTCAAGATATTAAACAAAAATTAATAGGAAGACGTGCTAATCTTCAGCAAATTTCTAATAGTTATTATCATCAATTGAATAAATATACCATCATAAAAGGTACAGATAAAGACGATTGGTTCGATGTAGAACGCTTAAGTTCAACTACTAAAGTTACAGGATACCGTATTCAAAAAGGCAAAAAAGGAGAAATTTTTCATAAAAGAGAATATTCGTCTTTAGACACAAAAGAAATTTGGATTTATGGTTTAGATGATAATGATACTTTTAATGTTTTTGGAAAAGGAAATAATTTGATAAAAGTGAGGATTGTTGGTGGACAAAATAAAGATACTTATGCCATTGAAAATGGGGAAAAGCTAAAGATTTATGATTATAAATCAAAAGAAAGCGTTTTTGTTACAAACAAAGGCAATAAGAAATTAACAGACGATTATGAAACTAATGTTTACAATTATAAAAAACCTACCTACAATTCAAATCAATTAATTCCAGTAATAGGTGCAAATCAAGACGACGGTTTTAAAATAGGATTTGTAAACACCTTTACTACTTATGGTTTTGAGCGCAATCCATTTACATCTCAACATACATTTTCTTCATCGTATTATTTTGCTACAAATGGATTTGATTTCTCTTATTATGGAGAGTTTGCAAATGTTGTTGGACAATGGAATCTTGGTGTTGTAGCTAAGTTTACAAGTCCAAACTATAGTATAAATTTCTTTGGTTTTGGTAATGAAACTTTAAACCCTAATATTGAAGACCAAAATAATTTTGGAAAGGATTACAATCGTGTAAGAATAGGAACAATACGATTTGCACCTTCATTAATTTGGAAAGGAGATTTAGGAGCCAATTTTAAATTCGGATTAAACTATGAAGACATTGAAGTAGAAAATACACAAGAACGATTTATAAATACGTTTTTGGGAGCTAATAGTGGAAATAGTAAAAAAACTTTTGCAGGCGTAGAAGCAACTTACAACTTCCAAAATAGAGATAATAAAGCATTTCCAACCTTAGGAATGGAAGTTAATTTACAAGTTGGATACAAAACCAATTTAACCGAATCGATTAACTTTGGATATATAATTCCATCTCTATCTTTTGATTATAAATTAGTGCCAAGTGGTCAAATAGTATTAGCAACAAAATTGAAAAGTCATTTAACTTTAGGCGATAATTTTGAGTTTTATCAGGCAGCGAGTTTAGGTGCAAGTGATGGATTGCGAGGTTATAGAAATCAGCGTTTTACAGGCAAAAGTGCATTCTATCAAAGTACTGATATTCGTTTAAATTTGCGTAAAGTTAAAACAGGATTATTACCTCTTATAATTGGTATTTATGGTGGTATAGATTATGGTAAAGTTTGGGTTGATGGAGAAGATTCAAACAAATGGAACAACTCTTATGGAGGAGGAATTTTTGCAAATCTGCTTAATATGATGTCACTAAATTTATCAGGTTTCAATAGCAATGATGGCTTACGTTTAGCTTTTAAACTTGGTTTTGGTTTTTAATATAGAAATTGCCTTTTCTTAAACGAATTTTTAAGATATTTGCTTTCATTTTAAAGCACTACTAAATAATGAATTCTGTAAACGATTTATTGAAAATTTTAATTTTAGAGGAAATAGGTGAAAACCAGTTTAATGGATTGAGTAAAAATGTAGGAAGTCCAAATGTATTTGGAGGTCAAGTATTAGCACAAGCCTTAAACGCAGCTTATAGAACTATTTTCAATCAACGTGTTTTACACTCCATGCATGCTTACTTTCTTGAAGCGGGAAATCTTAATTTTCCAATAACTTATAATGTAAGTACTATAAGAGATGGTGGCAGTTTTTCTACGCGACGTGTAACAGCTATTCAAGGAGAAAAAACTATTTTTATTTTGGCAGCATCATTTCATAAAAATGAAGAAGGATATGAGCACCAAATCGAAATGAAATCGAATATTAAACCTCCTGAAGAACTACAAAGTTGGACAGATTTAGTTGTTAAATATGGCGAATTTTTACCTGATAAGATGAAAAGATTTCTGCAAATGGAACGTCCAATAGAATTTAAACCAACACAAATGATAAATCCTATGGAGAAAAAAGATTTATCACCAAAATTAGACATGTGGTTTAAGCTTAAAGGAGACACATCTGTATTAGATTTGGCTACAAAACAACAAATTCTTACCTATATTTCCGATTATAATATTTTATCAGCAGCTTTACGCCCTCATGCAAGTTTTGCACATTATGGCAATACGCAAACAGCAAGTTTAGATCATTCTATGTGGTTTTTTAGGGATTTTAATTTTGATGATTGGATGTTGTTTTCTATAGAATCTCTAAGTGCTTCAAATGCTAGAGGTTTTGCAAAAGGGAATATTTTTTCTAGAGAAGGAAAACTAATAGCTTCAGTAGCTCAAGAAGGGTTAATGAGACCAATTAAGAAAAAAGGATAGTTAGTTTAATATAAACTCATATAAGTTTCCGCCTTTGCCAAGAACATTCTCGTCAGTGATGTAAAGTGTATTTTTGTTTTTAAAACACACACTTTCTTTTTGCGACTCAAAATCAAAATTGTATTTAATAACTTTTCCATTAAAGAAATCATCATTTTTATAATCGGAAAAAATCCAAACAGCATTAAGAGTTAATAATGCAATTTGTTTTCCATCATCACTTATATCTACAGATGTAACCCAACACGGTAAGTCATTGCAAGTTTTAAAAGAGCCTATAAATTGTGCTTTATGATTACCTTGTGATGCAGGAATTTTATATAAGTTGGTCTTACCAAAATTACCTTTTTCACGACTTTTTGTAAATAAGTATAAGCTATCGTTATAGTAGAAAAAAGCTTCACAATCAAAATGCCTTTGCTTCCTTTTGGGAGGAAATTTTTTCTGATTGGGATAATAAAATGAAATACGTTCAACATCTATTTTTTTAGAATTATCTAGAGAATCTTTACTTACCTTTAATATAACTAAGTTTTTCCGCTTGTTTGAGTTATTTCCAAAATCCCCAATATAAATATTTCCGTTTGTGTCAGATGCTAAATCTTCCCAGTCATTATTTTTAGCATGTATTTTTAATGTTCTTATAATCTTTCCTTTAGTATCTAGACCATATATTTTTGAAGCATTTCCACTATCATTCAACATCCAAATTAAATCTCTTTTAGAATCAATTTCGATTCCTGAAACTTCATTTAAAACAGAGGGTAAATCTGCGAGAACAGTTAGGTTTCCTGTGTTGCAATTAAAACAAGTAATAAGAAATAAGAAAAGGATTTTTTTCAATGCAATCTTCAATTTAAATAATGCTAAATTTACGCAGTTAATTTAAATAGATTCCCGTTTTCAATGGAAATATTATGAACTATTACGATGTTATAATAATAGGAGGAGGAGCAGCAGGATTTTTTGCAGCTATAAATTGCGCCGAACAAAATCCAGACTTAAGCATTTGTATTCTTGAAAAAGCAAAAGAAGGATTGCAAAAAGTAAAAGTTTCAGGAGGAGGACGTTGTAATGTTACACATGCTGAATTTATTCCTCAAGAATTAGCGCAAAATTACCCAAGAGGTGAAAAGGAATTACTAGGCCCTTTTCATACGTTTATGACAGGAGATACCATAGATTGGTTTGAAAAACGAGGCGTGAAATTGAAAATTGAAGATGATGGCAGGATGTTTCCAGTTAGCAATTCGTCTCAAACTATTGTCGATTGCTTTTTAAGTGAAGCCAAAAAGCACAACGTTGAAGTGTTGTATAGTCATTCGGTAAAAGAGATTATTAGCCAATATAAAAACTGGAAAGTTATAACCAATCAAGACGATTTTAGTTCAAGCAAGCTTTTACTAGCTACAGGAAGCAATACCAAAATTTGGAAGATTCTTAAAAATTTAGGACATAATATAATTGAGCCAGTAGCGTCTTTATTTACATTTAATATAAAAGACCAACGCATTAAAAAAATTCCTGGTGTTGTGGTACAAAATGTAGAAATTAAAGTTACAGATTCTAATTTAGAATCTGAAGGACCTTTACTCATAACACATTGGGGAATGAGTGCACCAGCAATTTTAAAACTCTCTGCTTTTGGTGCTTTAGAATTGGCAAAACGGGATTATAAATTTAAGATTGAAATTAATTTTATTCAAATATCTTTTGAGGACTGTTTAGCTATTTTAAAAGAAGTGAAGCAGAGTTCAATAAAGAAAACGATTATTAATTCTCCTCAATTTGAGTTGCCAAAACGCTTATGGGAACAATTGATTTTAGCTGCAAATATTAACAATGAAAAACGTTGGCAAGATTTAAATATAACTCATTTAGAGCAATTAACAAATCAATTGACAAAAGCTGTTTTTAATGTGAATGGGAAGAGTACTTTTAAAGAAGAATTTGTAACTGCTGGTGGCATAGATTTAAAAGAAATCAATTTTAAAACTTATGAAAGTAAACTACATAAAAATTTGTATTTTGCTGGAGAAGTGCTCAATATCGATGCTGTAACAGGAGGCTTTAATTTTCAAAATGCGTGGACTGGAGCCTATATAGCAGCACAACATATTTCAAACAAATGAAAAATTATATAGCTTTATTGCGAGGAATAAATGTTGGTGGACATAAAAAAGTACCAATGGCAGAATTGCGAAAATTACTCACAAAATCTGGATTAAATAACGTTTCATCATACATCCAAACTGGAAATGTTTTTTTTCAAACGTCAGAAAATAATATTCAAAACATTGAAGCTATTATTCAAAAAGCAATTATTGACCATTTTGGATTTGAAGTTTCTGTTTTAGTAAAAACAAGGAAAGATTTGAAACGTATTTTTGATACCTGCCCATTTTCCGAAGAAAAAAAGGAAAAGAGTTATTTTACTATTTTACATAATAAACCAAATGATGAGTTAGTGAAAATTGCATCAGAAAAGTTTTATGAAGGCGAAGAATATCAAATCATAAATGATTGTATTTATTATTTCTGTGAAAAAGGATATGGTCAAGCCAAATTTAATATGAATCTCTTTGAACGAAAATTAAAAACAGCATCAACATCAAGAAATTATAGAACAATGGTAAAGTTGTTATCTTTGACATCTGAAAGAAGTTAAATGACTGAACAAGATTTTATTCCTAAATCATCTTCCAATACAATTGAAAGCGGAAGCTTTACTTGGCAATCGCCAAGTAATATCGCGTTGGTAAAATATTGGGGAAAAAAGGACAATCAAATTCCAGAAAACCCGTCTATAAGCTTTACGCTAGATGCTTGTAAAACAACTACAACATTAATCTTTTCTAAAAAAGAAGATACTGATGAGTTTTCTTTTGAGGTTTTTTTAGACGGAAAAAAACAAGACGATTTTAAATCTAAAATTGAAACGTTTTTTAAGCATATAGAATCCTATTTGCCGTTTTTAAAGGATTATCATTTTAAAATAGAAACTTCAAATTCTTTTCCACATAGTTCAGGTATTGCGTCATCAGCTTCAGGAATGAGTGCTTTAGCTTTATGCTTGGTGAGTATTGAAAAAGGGTTAAATCAAGAGATCACTGATGAGTTCTTCACAAAAAAAGCATCATTTTTAGCACGATTAGGCTCAGGAAGCGCATGCAGAAGCATTGAAGGAAATCTCATCGTTTGGGGAAAACATAAGGAGATTGATGGAAGTTCGGATGTATTCGGAATAAAATATCCTTATAAAGTACATGAGAATTTTAAGAATTATCAGGATACCATTTTATTGGTTGATAAGGGCGAAAAACAAGTAAGTAGCACCATTGGTCATAATCTTATGCATAATCATCCGTTTGCTGAACAACGTTTTATACAAGCGAAAGCCAACCTCTCTAGATTATTAGGCGTTTTTAAAACAGGAGATTTAAAAACATTTATTGAAATTATTGAAAGTGAAGCACTAACACTTCATGCGATGATGATGACAAGCGAGCCTTACTTTATTTTAATGAAACCAAATACATTAGAGATTATTAATAAAATCTGGAAGTTTAGACAACAAACAGGGTCTAATACATGTTTTACATTAGATGCTGGTGCAAATGTACATGTATTATACCCAGAAAAAGAGGCTGATTTAGTTTTGAAATTCATTCAAAATGAATTAGTTGCACATTGCCAAAATGGTCACTATATTTGTGACAGAATAGGTTTCGGAGCTAAGCAGTTTTAAGTTGTCATTCCGTACTTGATACGGAATCCACAATATAGTTAGCCAATTAAAAGATTCCCACTTTCGTGGTAATGACAAAAAATGTAAATGAAAGGACCACTTTTTTACTCGAAAATATTACTCTTTGGAGAGTATGGAATTATCAAAGATTCCAAAGGGTTATCAATTCCCTATAATTTTTATAATGGTGCTTTAAAGAAAGATGAAAACCCTTCTGACGAAGCTGTTAAATCTAATGAGAATTTAAAAAAGTTTGTCGTTCATCTTGAGAGTATTGATACTAATCTTGTGTCTTTTGATATTGATACTTTAAAAAGTGATGTTGCTTCAGGCATGTATTTTGATTCGTCTATTCCTCAAGGTTATGGTGTTGGTAGTAGTGGTGCTTTGGTGGCAGCTATTTATGATAAATATGCACAGGATAAAATTACAGTTCTTGAAAATTTAACTAGAGAAAAGCTATTAAAATTAAAAGAAATATTTTCCGAAATGGAGGCGTTTTTCCATGGCAAATCGTCTGGTTTAGACCCTTTAAATAGTTATTTAAGTATTCCTATTCTAATCAATTCTAAAGATCATATTGAAGCCACAGGAATTCCTTCACAAAAACAAGAAGGCAAAGGAGCTGTATTTTTATTAGATAGTGGTATTATTGGTGAAACAGCACCAATGGTAAGTATTTTTATGGAAAACATGAAGCAAGAAGGCTTTCGTAAAATGTTGAAAGATCAGTTTATCAAACATACTGATGCCTGTGTTGAAGATTTCTTGAAAGGTGATATCAAATCCTTATTTAGCAATACAAAACAATTATCTAAAGTAGTATTAAGTCATTTTAAACCCATGATTCCAAAACAGTTTCACGAACTATGGGAAAAAGGTATTGAAACCAACGCATATTATTTAAAGCTTTGTGGTTCTGGTGGTGGTGGTTATATACTTGGTTTTACCGAAGATATAGATCGCGCAAAACTATCGCTTGCAAACTATAAATTAGAAGTGGTTTATAATTTTTAACCAAATGTCATTCTGAGTGTGTCATATTGAGCGCAGTCGAAACACAGTCGAAGAATCTCTTATAAATATTTTATGCTATCTCGAAAACAAAAACATGTGTTAGTCAAGTTTTTTAGTATGTTTTCTGTGGTTCGTGGTTACAATATTTTAATTATTGTACTTGCACAATATCTATCCTCAATATACATTTTAGCGCATAATAAATCACTAGGAGAAGTCATCTTCGATGTAAATTTATTGATGTTGGTTTTGGCCTCTTCTGTAGCAATAGCGGCTGGATATATCATCAATAATTTTTACGATTCAGAAAAGGATCTAATTAATCGTCCACAAAAATCAATGTTGGATAGATTAGTGAGTCAGAATACAAAATTGATGTTCTATTTTGTGCTCAATTTCTTGGCGGTTATCATGGCGAGTTATGTGTCGTTTAGAGCAGTAATTTTCTTTTCCTTATACATATTTGGCATCTGGTTTTACTCACATAAACTAAAAAAAATGCCAGTAATAGGAAACCTAACATCAGCCATTTTAACCATTACACCTTTTTTTGCAGTATTTATTTATTACAAAAACTTTGAAACTGTAATTTTTGTGCATGCCATGTTTTTGTTTCTAATAATAGCAATGCGCGAACTCACTAAAGACCTTGAAAATATTAAAGGCGATTTAGCGCTTAATTACAGAACAATACCAATAGTTTATGGTGAGAGAACATCAAAAACAATGCTCACTTTACTCGCCATATTAACATTGATTCCAGCCTATTTGCTAATTTTTAATTTTAATATTGGAAGAATGAATTTTTTCTTTTTTTTAAGTGTAGTTTTACTTGCTATCTTCTTACTTTTATTGTGGAAATCAAATAGTAAATCTCAGTATTTAATTTTACACAATATTTTAAAGTTTATCATAGTGGCAGGTGTGTTTAGTATTTTATTAATAAATACTGATTTACTTTTAAACCGAATTTTATAATGGAAAATATACTCAAAATTGCTTTAGCACAAATTGCTCCTGTTTGGTTAGATAAAGTAGCTACACTTCAAAAAGTTGAGCAATCAATTTTAGATGCGGCAAAACAAAATTGTGAACTCATTGTTTTTGGTGAAGGTTTAGTTCCTGGGTATCCATTTTGGTTAGCTTTAACTGGAGGAGCCGAATGGGATAAAAAAGTAAACAAAGAGTTGCATGCGCATTACGTTAGGAATTCTATTCAGATTGAAGCAGACGAGTTAAAGAGCATATGTAAACTCTCAAAAGCGCATAATATTGCTATTTATTTGGGCATTATTGAACGCGCTAAAAATCGAGGCGGACATAGTATTTATGCATCTTTGGTATATATTAATCAGGAAGGAGAAATTAAATCGGTACATCGAAAATTACAACCAACTTATGATGAACGTTTAACGTGGTCACCAGGAGATGGAAATGGATTACAAGTACATCCTTTAAAAGAATTTACTGTTGGTGGATTAAACTGCTGGGAAAATTGGATGCCATTACCACGAACTGCGTTATATGGATTGGGTGAAAACCTTCATATTGCAGTTTGGCCTGGAAGTGATCATAATACGAAGGACATCACTCGATTTATAGCACGAGAATCACGTTCGTTTGTTGTCTCCGTTTCTTCACTTATGAATAAGAGCGATTTCCCAGAGGGAACACCACATTTGAAAAAAATATTAAAAAAATCACCTGATGTTTTAGCTAATGGTGGTAGCTGTATTGTAGGACCAGATGGTGAATGGATTTTAGAACCTGTATTGCATAAAGAGGGTTTAATTATACAAACTATCGATTTTAATAAAGTGTTGGAAGAGCGTCAAAATTTTGATCCTGTTGGGCATTATTCAAGGCCAGATGTCACTAAACTTATTGTTAACACAGAACGTCAATCTACAGTCGAGTTCAAAGAATTTAAAAAGTCTAAATAACAAATTCCTTATTTCTTAATTGAAAATTATTATTTAAGCTTTTGGTGCTTGAAAGCCAAAGGCTTTGATTACCTTTGCAAAAATTTTATTGCGATGAGCAAACAGAGAGAACATAAAAGCAAAAGAAAAACTTCAGGACATGGTACAAATAGTAACTACAAAAAAGGTTATGCAAAAGGTCCCGATAGCTATCGGGATGCTCCAATTAAAAAGAAAGCACCTCAAAAAACCAATACCAATCCAGACGAAATACGCTTGAATAAATATATTGCAAATTCAGGAATTTGTTCACGTCGCGATGCAGATATGCACATTTCTATTGGTAGTGTTACAGTAAATGGAAAGGTGGTAACCAAAATGGGTTATAAGGTAAAACTGGAAGACGAAGTACGTTTTGATGGCTCACGAATTTCTCCAGAGAAAAAAGCCTATGTGTTGCTCAATAAACCTAAAGGATTTGCCACGACAACTAGCGAAGGCAAAGGACGAACAGTTATGGATTTGGTTGCCAACGCTACAAATTCGAGAATTAAACCTATAGGACGTTTAGGTAGAAACTCAACAGGATTATTGCTATTCACTAATGATGATGTGATAACTAAAAAGTTCACCAATTCTAAGAATGGCGTTGCACGTTTGTTTCATATTGAATTAGATAAGAACTTAAAGTTTGAAGACCTAAAAAAGATTAAAGAAGGGTTTAAAATTGAAGGTAAAGAAATTGCGGTTGAAGATATAAGCTATATAGACAAAGCACCAAAAAAAGAAATTGGACTTAAAATAAAGAACACAGGAAATACCATTATACGCACAATATTTGAACACTTAAACTACGATATTATTCGTTTGGATTGTGTTATGATTGCTGAACTTACCAAAAAAGATATTCCTCGTGGACATTGGAAACACCTTACAGAACAAGAGGTTAATAATTTGAAGATGTTATAAACTAGAGTCTTTTGTCATCTAATATATTGACAAGCATTTTTTTGTCCATTAAATTATATTTACAAATTGATATGTATCACATTACTGTTAAAGTAATGTAGGATCCAATAAAACTATTTTTCCTAAAACAGATTTTGTTTCTAAAATTCGATTTGCTTTAGAAGCCTCAAGTAATGGCATGCGACTGTTAATTATTGGCTTGATTTTCTTTTCCTTTAATAAAGAAAGAAGTTTTTTTAGATCAGTTAGAATAGTTGATTTATCTTTTTTGTAAATTCCTGAGATGCCATAAAATTCTGCTTTTTTACTATTTGGTAATGCGTTTAACAGTATTATTTTGAAAATACCTAATAACATTCCTGAAAAGTTAGGATATCCATATTCTACTAATTTACCTCCCTTTTTTAGCAGACTAAATCCTTTATTAATATAGGATTTACCTACACAGTCAAACACAAAATCTAAGCCATCAAATTCTTTTTTTCTAATAACCCTTACCCAATCTTTTGTTGTATAATCAATTGGTATTGCACCTTTTTTTGTAATTGCGTCATGGTTGTGTTTTGATGCAAGACCATAGATATCCAAGCCCTCTAAAATACCGATGTCAAGTAATGCTGAGCCAACACCTCCATTTACGCCAGTAATTAAAATTTTGTTTCCTCTTTTAATTTTGGCTATTCTTTTTAACATCTGATAAGCAGTTACATAATTAAGTATAAGTGCTACTGCTTCTTCTATTTTTACATTTTCTGGAACTTTAACTAAATGTTGTTCTCCTAAATAAATATATTCTGAGTACCCTCCATAAACGGTTAAGGCAGCTACAGTATCACCAACTCTAAATTGTGTTACCTCGTTTCCGACAGCTTCAATAATCCCAACGATTTCATATCCTGGGACAAACGGTATTTTTGGTGAAAACGGGTAGTAACCATATCGCATGGCTATATCAGTGCGCCCAACACCACAGGCTAAAATTTTAATTTGTACTTCTTTATTTGTAGGAGTGTGAAGTTCGTTTTCTACTATCTGTAAAACATCTGGACCACCTCTTTTTGTTAAAACAACATTCTTGTATTTCATAATTTGTATCAATTTTATTTGAATACAAAAGTCTTGTTATTTAGGAAAATATACTTGAATGAATTTGCTGTTTTTAGATAATAATGAAGGAGATAAACCAATCATTTTAACACATGTGCGTGTCATATGTGCTTGGTCAGAAAAACCAGCGACATATGCAGCTTTAGTTAATGAGTAACCTTTTAGAGTCTCTGCAAAAGCTATTTTTAATCTAAACCAAAGGATATAGTTTCTAATTGGGAGTCCCATTGTTTCTTTAAATAAGTGTAATAATCTACTTTCGCTAAGAAAAGCAACTTCAGTGAGTTTTTTTGTGCTAATTTGCTTATCTATATTTTTTGATATAAAGTTTAAAACGTTTTCAATTCTGTCATCTTTTTGTGACGACTCAAAGGTTTGTTGAAACGAAAATAAGTTTTCAATGATTGCTCTTATGTCGTTCCAGTTTTTATTTTTGAATTTATGTGATAATTCTTCAAAATTAATAGTATCATTATGTTCTATTGGGAAATCAATTATTTTTTTATCTTTCAAATAATATTTTATTACCCATTCTCCTAAAGCTGATTCTGAATCAATATCTATACTAAGAATGCGAACATTTTTAGCATTACATTCATGCAAATAATTTGGTGCAATTAATAATCCTGTTTTCTCGACCCAATCACCTCTTTTGTTTTTTGAGCTAAAACTATTTTGAGTAGCCAAGACTAATTGAACTGTAGGATGACAGTGTTCGGATACTGCTTTTGGGTTGCTTCCCCAAAAAAGCGTCATATCCTTCCAAAGAATTATTTGATTCATAGTTTGCCTTACATTAATAATGCTCAATATTAGGGTATATTTTACGCTTAAAAATATTTAGAATAAGTGATTTATGTTAATCGTTAAAGCAAAGTTCGACTATTTTTTATAAAATCAAGAGAGAACCTTTATAGACTTTTTTACAAACACTTCCCAAATAAGTACACCATAAACAATTACGTATTCTAAACCTATAATCCACAAGTTTTCAGTGTTGTTGCTATTGGCATATGCCAAATAGCTCAATATAATTACAAAACTCCACACTATAGGAAATCTGTATTTTGTAAATACAGATAAAAGCACAAGTGTGGCAATATACCAAGGATGTACTGTTGTGGTTGTAAAGTAATAAAATGAGAGTATCAGTAGCATTGCAGTAATTAGCTCAACCATTGATTTGTTTTTTCTAAAGAAGGTAATGGTAAAAACAAATAAAAGTACAGCTATAGAGATTAGTTTTCCAATAATAGCAATTTCATTCCAGCCTCTAAACCCATAACCAATTTCACGAGCTATATAATACAAACTGGCATTAAACTCAAAGTTTTGAAACCAAAGCCCAACTGTTTCTGTGTAATTATCCACAAATTCTGGAGAATAAAAAGG
>Ga0114934_10000500_pt1 | contig 24959 bp, 22 predicted proteins | sample 4SBtaG_2_FD_99695 | JGI IMG/M metagenome (GOLD analysis project Ga0114934, IMG submission 99695) | Deep subsurface microbial communities from Kolumbo volcano to uncover new lineages of life (NeLLi) - 4SBTROV10_white metaG | ecosystem: Environmental > Aquatic > Marine > Volcanic ...
ATTCAGTATGCAGAAAAATGGACAAATTGTTCAACAAGGCAATACCAAAGATTTGATTTTTTCGTTTGAAAAAATAATTGCCTATGTTTCACGGTTTGTTTCGTTTAAAACAGGCGACCTTATTTACACCGGAACACCCGAAGGCGTCGGAAAAGTATCAGAAGGCGACATTCTGGAAGCATTTATTGAAGATAAACCAATGTTGGAAACAGAAATAAAATAAACCCGATGAAAAACATTTTTTTAATTTCCTTTTTCTTCTTTTCATTGTGGCATACGGCGCAAGCTGACTCACCACTGACATCCACAAAATTTGCCACCGTCTATTACGACAATGATTTTGTTCGAATCGCCCGACTAACGAATGGACAGCTAACCACAGAATTAATGAGCTATTTGGTTAATAAGACCATCCCTATTGACATCAAAATGGCAATCATTAATGAATTGGGCTGGCAAATATCTGGAAAAACAAATTACGATAAATTTTTAAAATACCTTATTCAAAATAAAATCATTAAGTCCAAATCACAGATAAAAAAAGCATCTGCCGACATTATCTTGTCATTAGCCTATCTTAAAGCTTTGGATAATTATTTTAATGTGAAAAAGGCACTTAAACTAGCCAATTTAGCTCAAAAAAAAGCACCTAAAAGCTTTACGGTCAATCTGATTGCCGCACTGATTAAAGCCCAACAAACAATGGATGATGATTGGTGCACTGTCTATCATATCACTGACAATGTCCGTCAAGATAAATCACTAACAATGGATATGCGTTCCGAAGCATCTGATATCATTTTCTTGTATATGGATTCTTATAAAAGCGATTGTAAATAATTAACTTATGGAGAAATTTATCGGTATTATTCCCGCCCGCTATCAATCATCACGGTTTCCCGGAAAACCACTCGCTTTGATAGGCAAAAAAACGATGATTCAACGCGTTTACGAACAAGCCACACAAGCCATAGATACGGTATATGTAGCAACCGACGATGAACGGATTCAAACGTCAGTAGAATCGTTTGGTGGTAAAGCAATCATGACGGACGCAAACCTCCCCAATGGAACAGCGAGATGCCTGCAAGCTGCCGAAAAATGCTCAAGCGATGCAACAGTCATTGTCAATATCCAAGGCGATGAACCGTTTATTAATCCCCAACAAATCAAAGCATTAATAAAACTATTCGACAATCAATCCGTAAACATTGCAACACAAATTAAACTTATTACAGACAGCCACGATTTGTTTAATCCGAATATTCCCAAAGTCGTTGTTAATAAAAGAATGGAAGCCATCTATTTCAGTCGCTCCCCCATTCCCTATCTGAGAAATTATCCACAAAACGAATGGCTATCTAAACATCAATTTTTCAAACATATTGGATTATATGCTTATCGTTATGATACGCTAAAAAAAATAGCCATATTGCCCTCCTCCCCCAACGAACTGGCAGAATCGCTGGAGCAATTGCGATGGATTGACCATGGCTACACTATTCAGACAGGTATTACCGAATATGAAACTATTGGCATAGACACACCTGAGGATTTACAAAAAATTCCTAAAGAATGGCTGTAAGCTTCTATAAATAAAACAGTCAATTATTTTTTCAAAATCGACAATCCCTTTTTTGATTTTATATTTATAATTTTCCCACACCAAAAAGTCTTTATGGCTGCTTTTGTGAAGTGTTGACCGTTTGCACACCAACTAAGCGTGTATAAAATTCTGAAGAACTTTTGTAATAGACATATACCGTGTAATCATTCTCAGTATCATAATAAGAGCCTTCAAATAAATAATCGTCAGGCGTGGCAGTTGAATCTTTTAAAAAGGTATAACAATAATTATAATACCCTTGTTTCAGCAATAGGTCTTTAGTATATTGATGGTTATTATAGTCATAAGTCATTTTTGTCTGAGACGACAATATCCAATCATTCATTTTCCCTGTAAGATATACGGCACCGTCGGCAAGTGGCGTGGGATAGTTTAAAGAAAAATGTACCCAAACATAATCGGCTTCTACAGGGTTGTCTCTGCCTTCTTGAATTTCAGGATAATATTTGCCATTTAAATCTTTATAAAAGACATAAGCTTTAAATAATCGTGGTTCGTCAGCATATAAATAGATATGATATAGAGGTGCTTGATATTTTATAGCTTGAATAAATTCAGACTGATAACGAATACTTTTGGTATCGAAATAACGAAATTCATTATTGCCTTTAAAGATTAATGAGTCGCTATATCTATAAATCAATTTCTTATCTTTGATTAAGGCAGGTTTAAAGTTTTTACGCAAAAAGTAGGGACGGTTATTTTGCGTAATCTGTAAATATATTTGCGATTCGGGTGAATAGCAACCTTTTAAGCTGCTTGCATCTAAAACTATTTCCAGTTCTTGATGCGTCTTTTTATACATCGGCAGATTAGTCGGCTTAACAGTAACTTCAGGCATTACAGTATTCTCGGTAATATAAAAACGGCGGGTCAAAACCAGGTTGTCTTCGTCATGATTCTGATAAATAATCAACAGATAATTACCTGATTTTGTCAACCGTATGTTTTCATTGGGAAAATCATAAGTAAAATGGATATAGGGTTGCAGTGTATTAAAGGAATAGTCATAATTTAATAAGTCTTCGTAATCAAATCCATCTTGATAGTCGGCAATGGAAATAGGTGATGGTTGCCAGTTTTGGTCACAATGCACAAAGCGAATGCTATAAGTATTTACATCTTCTGAAAAATCATCAAAAGCAAGATGGAGTTGCTCATCGGAATTAAGGTTTATGACCGGCGCAGAAAGTAACCATCCCTTTTTATAAAGTTGAGGTGTATGAATATTTTGTTTGTAAGTGAAATCAGTATAATGCAAAGAATTCCAGGCAGTGTCTTTTTGTGCCAAAACAGTAAAAACAAATAAAAGTCCTATAATAAAATTAAAAATTTTTAACCACATGGTATATTTCGGTAAGTTGATAAAGCAGTTTGTCTAATTGTTTTAATGGCAACATATTAGCACCGTCAGAGAGGGCTTCGGCAGGATTGGGATGCGTTTCCAAAAAAATACCATTTGCGCCTACAGCAATCGCCGCTTTGCCCATGGTAGCAATTAATTCAGGATTGCCACCGGTGACACCGGTCGATTGGTTAGGTTGCTGTAATGAGTGTGTAATGTCAACAACCACAGGATAGCCGGTTTTTTGCATCACAGGAACCGAACGAAAATCTACAACCAAATCGCCATAACCGAACATGGAACCACGCTCTGTAAGCAAAATAGTTTTATTGCCGGTAGATTCCACTTTTTTTACAGCAAACTGCATGGATTCAGGCGATAGAAATTGGCCTTTTTTTATATTGATAAATTTACCTGTATTTCCGGCTGCGATTAATAACTCTGTTTGACGGGATAAAAAAGCAGGAATTTGTAAAACATCTGCAACCTCGGCTGCCATAGTGGCTTCTTCTGCTGTGTGAATATCTGTAATAATGGGGACATTCAACGACTTTTTTACCTTTTCTAATATTCGTAATGCTTTTTCAGTGCCGATAGTTGAAAATGAATTTAAACTGGTCCGGTTGGCCTTTTTATATGAGGCTTTAAAAACAAATGGTATCTTATATTTCCCGGTAATTGTTTTTATCGTTTCGGCCGTAGTCATAGTAATGGATTCTGTCTCTACCACACAGGGACCTGCAAGTAAAAAAAAATTGATAGATGTTGCATCATTTTGTTTAAGGAAATCAGTTGTCATTTCTTTATTTTTGTACAAATGTAAAATAATTTATTGAACAAAAATTATTGCTATTCATTAGAACTTTCATAAATTATCGATAATAAAAAAATACAACACAAATAAAATCCTACACTTGGAACAATAAATTACTACTTTTGTTACTTAAGAAAGTTATAGATTTATAACACAAAAAATTAATTCTGGTTCTGATGGAATTATATGAACAAAAACAGCAATTATTATATCATTTTCTACAAAACCAAAATGCTGAGCGTGATATATACCATGATTTAATGCCTTTTAAGGTCAAAGAAATTCTTTTAATTGCCACTCTCTACGATGCCTTTTCAATTGAACGTGAAGGACGCTTTGTCGATGAAATATTTGGAGAATTTCATCAGCTTAATTTAATCACATTACCAAGGATAACAGGCGTAAGTACAGAAAACGAAGTACGCGAACAACTCAGTAAGAAACACTTTGACATAGTAATAATCATTGCCAGTGTAGATAAAACTAAACCAAAAAAATTCAGTAAAATTATTAAACAAATTAATCCTTTGCTTCCTATATATTTACTATTGAATAATAATAAGGACATTGGTTATTATAATGAAAATATAGAAAATCATTTAATTGATAGAACTTTTGTATGGAATGGTGATTCGTCTATATTTTTAGCAATGATTAAGCATTTGGAAGACAGTTTAAATGTGGAAAATGATACCGCAACAGGTATTATTAAAGTTGTCTTATTAGTTGAAGACAGTGAAAAATATTATTCCCGCTATTTGCCAATTCTATACCATGTTATATTAGAACAAACTCGCCGTGTAATTACTGAAGTAAAATCGGATGAATTATACAAAGTACTGCGACTTAGGGCTCGCCCCCGTGTAATCTTGGCAACTAATTACGAAGAGGCAGTAAAAATTGCACAAAAATACGAACCGCATTTATTGGCTTTAATTACCGATGTCAAATTTATGCGTAATGGTATAATTGACGACAAGGCAGGATTTGAACTAACAAAACTGTTGCGATCCAAAAATGAAAATTTACCGGTAATTATTCAATCATCAAATAAAAAAAACAGACTAAAGGCAGAAAAACTTAAAACAACATTTATTGATAAAAACTCACAAAATTTACTACAAGAAATAAAATTCTTTTTACATAACTATTTGGGTTTCGGTAAATTTATTTTCAGAACTAGTGATGGTAAACAGATAGCCGTAGCAACTAACTTAGACGAGTTTTTAAAATTGATAGAAAATGTTCCTGCTGAATCGTTAAAATATCATGGCAGTCGAAACCATTTTTCACTATGGCTTATGGCGCAAGGAGAAATAAAGATTGCCAAGATTATTCAACCTATAATGGTTTCAGACTTTTCATCAGATACTGAGTTTCGCGATTATTTGCTATATGTACTTAATAACTACCGTAATGAGTCAAAAAAAGGACGATTAGTTAAATTCTCTGAATCCACTTCATTTGATGAAACCAGTGTTGTCAGTTTAGCTTCGGGTAATTTAGGCGGTAAAGGGCGTGGATTGGTTTTTATTAATACGCTTTTATACAACATTAATTTTCATAAACTGGTTAAAGGCATAAAAATTAGAATGCCCATAACCGCTATTATTGGCACGGATGAATTTGATTTATTTTTGGAAAATAATAACTTTTCAGAGCTTGTTTATTTAAATGAAAATGTCAATATGGATATTTCCGCATTATTTTTGAAAGGGAAATTATCTGATGCTTTAATCACTAAACTAAAGTTTTTTTTAAGAAACATTACCAAGCCCATTGCTGTCCGTTCTTCCAGCTTATTTGAGGATTCTTTATTGCAGCCATTTGCCGGTGTATTTGAAACTTTTTTATTGCCTAACAATGCACCAACTCTTGATGACAGATTAAAACAACTATGTGATGCCATAAAATTAGTTTATGCTTCAATCTTCTCTAAACTATCCCGTGATTATATTGAAGCCGTCAATTACAATATTGATGAAGAAAAAATGGCTGTAGTACTTCAAGAAGTTGTTGGAAATGAATACAATGGATATTTTTACCCACATATTTCAGGAGTGGCACAATCCTATAATTTTTACCCGGTATCACATATGAAACCGGAAGAAGGATTTGCCACAGCTGCACTTGGACTTGGACAATATGTGGTAGATGGCGAAAAAACATTTAGGTTTTCTCCTGTTTATCCAAAAGTAAATGCTGTATCAACAGACGAAATGATAAAAAATTCTCAAAAAGAATTTTATGCCGTTGACCTAAGTAAAAGGGAAATAAACCTTTTAGAAGGTGAAACAGCAGGATTAAAAAAATTACCGGTAGATGTCGCCGAAGCGCACGGTACCCTAAAACATTTGGCTTCTGTTTATTATCCGGAGAACGACTCTTTTGTAACAGATTTGTCAAAAGCAGGACCAAGAGTTATTAATTTTGCCAATATACTAAAATACAATTATGTGCCTTTAGCAAAATCCATTTCAGTTATGTTAAATGTTGTTAAAGAAGCTATGGGCTCTCCTGTTGAAATTGAATTTGCAGTGGATTTAAATAAAGATAAATTTGGTGAAGCATCGTTTTATCTTTTGCAAATTAAACCGTTGTTAAACAACCCAGACGATTATGTAATTGATGAGTCAGCAATAAAAAAAGAAAAATTACTATTGTTTGCCGAAAAAAGCCTTGGAAATGGGAAAATTGACACCATTAAAGATATTATTTTTGTTGACATCAAAAACTTTGACAAAACCAAAACTGAAGAAATTGCAGCAGAAATTACCCAATTAAACGAACAACTAAAGAAAGAAAACAGGGAATATCTATTGATTGGTCCGGGGCGATGGGGCACCAGTGATAAATTTATTGGCATACCGATAAAATGGTCACAAATATCAAAAGCCAAAGTAATTGTCGAAACAAGTTTAGAAAATTTTCCATTGGATGCTTCTTTGGGATCACATTTCTTTCATAATGTTATTTCAATGAATGTCGGTTATTTTTCGGTAAGACATGAAAAATCAAAAAGCTTTATTAATTGGGACAAACTATATGGACAACAACCATTTCAAAAGACAAATCATTGTTTTCATTTGCGTTTTGAAAAACCTATTACTGTTCAGATGGATGGGAAAAAACGAATTGCCGTTATTTATTGATTTTCAAAAAATTCAGCCTTTTATATAATATTTGTTTATCTTTTTTGGATACTGCCGAAAGGCTAATTGGAGGATAGGCAACTACTTCGTTCTGCTTTTTTTGGTATAAAATGAGATCCTGCCGTAGTCCAAATATTTTTTTAATAATCTTAAAATCATAAAATGCCCGTTTGGGAATGGAAAAAGCCAATCGTTTAGTACGATATGGAACCATGTGGAAAAAACGAAATGTTAAATTAGAGGTATCGTCATCAAAATAAAAATAAGAATAACGCCTTGCTAACCTGATTAGATTAACAATAATATAAAGAGCAATAAAAGAAATCAAAAAATAATCCTTTTTTATTTTAGGGAAATTATCATCAAAAAAACGAGTAGCATATAATGTAGCAATAGCTATTGACAATAAAACAAAAAATATTAATTTGTAAAGTTTAACTTTATGCTGGTAGTCTTCATTAAAAATTTTCATGAACGATAATTTGTGCTTCAAAAATAGGCAAAAATTTAATTACAAAAAGAATTATCAAAACAGAAGCTCACATAAATTTTATTAAAAATTTTCTGTTAAAAATTACATATCAGCAGAAAAATACAATTACCTGATATTGTGCATATTAAAAAAAGAAATTATTTTTATTAACAACTTTTTAACAATAAAACTATTTTTTTTTTTTTTTGTTAATTTATTTGAATTACTTTTATGCAGTTAAAAATTATCAATTTAACTAATAATAATTTCAGTATGAAGAGATTACAGTATTTTGTCCTTATTGCGACAATCTTTTTAGGTTTTTTTACAGGATGTAAAAAAGGTGAGATGGATCCTTTCTTTTCTATTTATTCCAGAAAACATCGTGTAGTGGGTGAATGGGTAATAAATTCATGGAATGACAGTAAAACTATTGTCTATAATGATGGAACAAAAGCTAAAACAGACATTACTATTTCAAATGGTTCTTCTATTGCAATAGATACTACATATTCACAATCATCAAATTCCATTCACAACCCATGGGGAAAAGATACTTTGGTTCCTTGGACTGGTGTTATTAATGAATCTTATATTCAGTTTAAAAAAACGGGGGAAATAAATTACACCTTAGATTTTACATTGACTCACAATTGGAAAAATACCGATGCTAATACAGGAATTACTTATGACTCTACATATACATGGCATTATAAATATATAAAATCAGGGACTTGGAATTTTCTTGCTAAAATTGATGATTATAAAAATAAGGAAAGACTTGCTTTGACATGGGAAAATACCAAACTGGTTGTTAATTTTAACAATCATTTAGAAGTAGATGATGGCAATGGAGGTGCTCCCGTAATTACGAACTATTCAACACTTGAAAGCACAGAACAAAACTATGCTAATGGAGAATATGTAGAAGCCTGGGCACTTAAAGAATTAAAAGAAAAAGAAATTATTATGAATACAACTTATGATTACCTTTATACACATGCATTTACAGGAATAGCAGGAGAGAAAGAAACATCAAGTGGCACATCTGAAATGACATTACAACCAAAAGCAAAAAAATAAAATTCTAATAATTATAAAATAAAAAAAGGTTGCTAAATGCAGCCTTTTTTTATTTTATCGTAAGTATTTAGAGTCTGCTGATTTTTCAAATAATTCAGGTCAATGAAAATCATGAGAAATCAAAAATTTTGCAGACGAAAAATTAGTAATTTTGTAATTCGTAATTAATAAAAAAAAATAAACAAGTGAAAAAGTTTTTAATCATATCATTATTTATAACATTTTCGGGATTCTTGAGTTATAGTCAGCAAAATTTAGAAACACTAATAACAAAAGCATCTGAGTACACAATGTCAAAACCGGACACAGTTATTCTCATTTTATCCCCATTCGAAAAAAATGTTAAAAAAGGAAAATTTTCAAATAAGATTACCGGACAATTTTATCATGTAATGGGAGATGCTTATTATTATAAAAATGATTTAAAAAAGTCAACAAAATACTACGAAAAAGAATTAGATATTTCCAAGGAGACAATGGATTCAAAACAATTGATTCGCATCTATTTTAATTTAGGAACCATGGCTTTTGATCAAAAGCTTTACCGGAAATCTGTTGCTTACTATCAGCAAAGTCTTTCATTAGCAAAGCCCTTAAATGACGACCATATACTTATGCAAATATATAGAGGTTTATCTAAAAATTATGAAAACTTAAATTATTATAATAAAGCATACGCTGCTTATAAGAAGTATACTACTTATAAAAATAAATATTACAAAATAAAATCTTCAGAAAAACTATCACTTTTAGAAGAAAAAGTTAACAAAGTAGAATTGGAGAAAAAACAAAAAGAAATTGAACTGGTCCAAAAACAAACAGAATTGCACCATAAAAAAGAACAACTAACTGAGACCACAAACAAACTTGAAGAAACAAAAGAAGCAAATGAACAACTAACAGAAGAAGCACTTTTAAAAAGCGAACAAATAAAACGCTTAAACTTACAACGCCAACTTCAGCAACAAGAAGTAAAATACAAAACTGCTGAAGCAAAACGGAAAGCCCAAGAAATAAAAGCACAAAAACGCATTATTACACTTATTTCCATCTTAATAGTTATTTTTATTTTGTTTTCAATTTTTGTGGTCTATTTACTCAGAAAGAATCAGAAAGCAAATAAAGCACTCCAAATTCAAAATGCAAAAATTCTTCAACAAAAAGAAGAAATTGAATCACAGCGTGACGAAATCGCAGAAAGTCATAAAACAATTACCAAACAAAATGAAAAAATTAGAGACAGCATTAATTATGCTAAACGAATTCAAGAAGGACTGCTCCCATGGCCTAAAACTATTGCAAAGTTCTTTCCTGATAATTTTATTTTATTTAAACCGAGAGATATTGTAAGTGGCGACTTCTATTGGATGGGTCCTCGAGAAAATTATATTTATTTTACTGCGGCAGACTGCACCGGGCATGGTGTACCGGGCGCATTTATGAGTATGTTAGGCATTGCTTTCTTAACTGATATAGTAAACCGCTCATCTAAACTACTATCTACCAGCGAAGTATTAGAAAATCTGCGTAGTTATCTAAAACTAGCCTTACAAGAGAAAGATGATGGTATGGATATGGCTTTGTTACGATTTGACACCGAAAAAAAATCAGTTGAATATTCCGGTGCTAACAATCCATTAATTATTGTCAGAGATAATGAAATTATGGAGTACAAACCCACACATGCTCCAGTAGGTAGATATATTAAGGATATCCCATTCAAGTCTGAAGTCATTAATCTTAAAAAAGGTGATATTCTTTATATTTTCTCTGACGGTTATTTGGATCAATTTGGTGGAAAAGACGGCAATAAATTTATGAAAAAGAGATTTAAAGAATTATTGCTTGAAATAAATGACAAAGATATGGAAAATCAAAAGAAAACACTTGAAACAACACTCCTCGATTGGCGAAAACAACCAACAAAAACATACGCTCAATTAGATGATATATTAGTTGTCGGTATTAAAATATAATAACTTCAAATACCTCGTTGTAATCAAACCGAAAGGAATTTTTATTTTTATACCAACTTGTTACAAGTATTTTAATTTAACACTTCATCAAATTTAAGCACTTTACTAACAAACACGAATAATATATTTGTGTATTTTCGCTCCCTGAAACACAAAAAATTTCCAAATGCCAGAAACAGAATATAACCATAAAACAATTGAACCCCGTTGGCAAAAAAAATGGGAAGAAGAAAATATTTATGCTACTAAAATAGACCCCACTAAACCCAAATATTATGTCCTGGACATGTTTCCCTATCCTTCGGGAGCTGGACTTCATGTAGGACATCCATTAGGATATATTGCATCCGACATTTTCGCCCGTTATAAAAAGATGAATGGATACAATGTGCTCCACCCTATGGGATTTGATGCTTTTGGGTTACCGGCAGAACAGTATGCCATTCAAACCGGTCAACATCCTGCCGAAACCACTAAAAAAAACATTGCAAGATACAAGGAACAACTAAGAAAAATTGGGTTTAATTACGATTGGGAACGCGAAGTAGTTACTTCTGACCCGGCTTATTACAAATGGACACAATGGACTTTTATTCAACTTTTTAATCATTGGTTTGACAACAAACAACAAAAAGCCAGACCTATCAACGAACTAATAGATGAATTCAACAAAAACGGAACAAAAAACATTGATGCCGCACAAACAGAAGCACTCCAATTTTCAGCAAAGGAATGGCTACAAAGTGATGAGAAAAAACAACAGGAAATACTATTAAACTATCGTTTAGCTTATTTGGCTGATACTTTTGTCAATTGGTGTCCTGAACTGGGAACAGTACTTGCTAACGATGAAGTTAGTAATGGCGTCTCTGTCCGTGGTGGCTATCCGGTAGAGCAACGCAAGATGAAACAATGGTTACTGCGTGTTTCTGCTTATGCCGAACGATTATTAAAAGACCTTGAAGCACTGGAATGGAGCGATTCTTTAAAAGAAATTCAACGCAATTGGATAGGAAAATCTATCGGTGCCGAATTGGAATTTAAGGTTAAAGATTCAGACATTAAATTTAATGTTTTTACGACCCGTCCGGACACCATTTACGGGGTTACTTTTATGGTACTTGCTCCCGAAAGCGATTTAACAAAACAACTGACCACCGCCGGACAAAAAGAAGCCGTTGAACTATACTTAAAAGAGGTAAAAAAACGCACTGAACGCGAACGGTTGGCAGAGGTAAAAAAAATAACCGGTGTTTTTTCCGGCTCGTATGCTGTTCACCCCATTACAGGTAAAGCCATACCCATTTGGATTGCCGACTATGTACTTGCAGGCTATGGTACCGGTGCAGTAATGGCTGTCCCGGCACACGACAGTAGGGATTTTGCTTTTGCTAAACATTTTGATTTGCCCATTATTCAAGTAGTCACTAAAAAAGGTGAAACGCCTAATGCTCCTACTACTTGGACAGAATCGTATGATGCCAAAGAAGGGATCATTATTAATTCGCCCATTATTAATGGATTAGAAGTAAAAGATGCCATGACCAAAATTATAAGTTATTTTGAAGAAAAAGGCATTGGCACTTATCAAATTAATTACCGGCTACGCGATGCTATTTTTTCGCGTCAGCGCTATTGGGGCGAACCGTTTCCTGTCTATTACAAAAATGGGATGCCTTATACACTGGACGAAAAAGATTTACCTTTGAAACTACCCGAAATTGATAAATTTTTACCAACTAAAAATGGTGAACCACCTTTGGCCAGGGCTAAAAACTGGAAAACAAAAGACGGTTATCCATTAGAAACTTCCACTATGCCGGGGTTTGCAGGTTCTTCAGGTTATTACTTGCGCTATATGGATCCTCACAACAACTATGAGTATTTTTCAAAAGAAGCCAATAATTACTGGCAAGATGTGGACCTATATATCGGCGGCACAGAACATGCCACTGGTCATCTTATCTATTCCCGTTTTTGGAATAAATTTCTCTATGATATTGGACTATCGTCTCAAAATGAACCGTTCAAAAAATTAATCAATCAAGGGATGATTCAAGGGCGTTCCAGTTTTGTATATAGAATTAATGACACTAACAGCTTTGTCTCATATAATTTGAAAAAAGATTATAATGTTACACCGATTCATGTAGATATTTCACTGGTAAAAAATGACTACTTGGACATTGAAAAATTTCGCCAATGGAACCATGAATATAATGATGCAGATTTCATATTAGAAAATGGTAAATACATTTGTGGCTGGGCAGTCGAAAAAATGTCAAAATCAATGTTTAATGTTGTCAATCCGGATGACATTATAGAACAATATGGTGCTGACACGCTACGACTTTACGAAATGTTTTTAGGTCCTATTGAGCAATCAAAGCCTTGGGACACCAATGGTATTGATGGTGTTCACAAATTTCTGAAGAAATTTTGGCGATTATTTTTTAAAAATAACGCATTTCAGTTAAGCGATGATGAACCAACTGAAAAAGAATTAAAAATTTTACATAAAACCATAAAAAAAGTAACTTACGACATTGAGCATTTTTCATTTAACACCTCAGTAAGTGCCTTTATGATTTGTGTCAATGAATTGACATCACTAAAATGCAATAAGCGGGAAATTTTAGAACCTCTAACAATATTATTATCTCCATTTGCACCACATATTACCGAAGAACTATGGCAATTGTCAGGGCATAAAAATTCCATTTATTTTGCTAAATTCCCAGAATACGATGAAAAATATTTACAAGAATCAATGGTTGAATATCCTGTATCCTTCAACGGGAAAGTGCGTTTCAAATTATCATTACCTTCCGGAATGCCTGAAGATGATATAAAAAATACTGTTATCAATAATGAGCTATCAGAAAAATGGTTAAAAGGCAAGGAAGTAAAGAAAATTATTGTTGTACCCGGAAGAATAATTAATATTGTAATAGTCTAATTTTTTTAAAGATTCAATCATTATTAATAATTTTTCTTATTGCCTCTTCCAAAATCTCGTCTTTCCCTTGTTTTATACCTTCGATGGTTGGTGTTACCTTAATATCTGGCATGATGCTTTGAAAGAGGTCTCCGTTAGGTTCTTTAACCATCATTCCTGTAAAAGATATACTATATACTCCGGGAAGATCAAAACCGATCACCGTACCTGTTGTACCAGTTGTTCGCTGTCCAATAAAAGTTGACGATTTAATATATTTTAAATAGTATAAAAATGTTTCAGCCGCACTCATAGCATCTTTGTTAATTAAGTAAACGATATTTGCATTTAATTTAGGTTTTTGGGGAATAAATGTCCTGTCAGAATAACTCATTAATTTACTTTTATATTGATTTGGATAAATAATTTCTTCCGGGAAAAAAATATTTGGGATCGTTAGCTTTTTATCAATTAAATGAGGAATCCAGATATCTGTTGGAATAGTTGGATATCCCCTGAAATCAGCAATAATTGATTTAAAATGTTGCAGCGTAGGAAGTAAATAATTTAATGTATCTGCCGGAATTGTTGTAAAATTAATATAAAAGATACTATCTTTAATTTTTTGGTAGTATGGCTTATTGTCTTTTTGGAATAAATATTCGTAATCATAACCATTGACATTTCTTTCTAAAATAAATGTATGCAACTCACGATTGTTTCTTAAAATCTGTATTTTAAATTCGGAATATTTTTTTCCTATGAGCAAGATTAGTGATGCACGCCTATATTTTACTTCCATTGTAGGCGATGAAACATAATTGATTAAACTATCTAATAATACATTGATATTTATGTCGTTTAGCTTTGTAATTATATCGCCAACTTTTAAAGGGTAATTTTTCTGTAAAACATCAGTAATAACCAGTTTATTACCAACAACCTGGCACTGGAATGATGGAAAATACCACTTATCTGTTGGCCCGGAAACATAAATGTGTGCATCTTTAAAATAACCAGTCATATGTCTTAATAGCATTAAATAAGTATCTTTTGTGGAGTCTGTATAACAATGTTTTAAGCCGTAATCTAAAACTTCATTCCAGTCAATATCCACATACTTTTTATAAGGATAAAAGTGTTGGAAAATATTCCACAAAATGACCACATTTGCTATTCTGTCATTTAAAATATTTACATTAAATGATGAGATATGATTCAAATTACTTAAAAGTTTATTGAGCTGTTCCTTATTTGATTCAGGATAAGTATGTTGGTTATCCCCAAAAACGGTAAGCGGCAAAAATACAGATAGACTATCTTTAATTTTATCGTAAATAAAATCCCTTGGTTTAGGAACTTGTTTAAAATATTCCCTGTTTTTTTCAAAAATAACAGTATCTTTTGAATGTATCGTGATCGGTAGTTCGCTATATGGAATATCTTTATCTTTGTTTAATACAAAATGGTTATTGGATATATCAATTGGTATCCATGAACCATTGTGAAAATAAGTAATTTTAAAATTGGAGATTTCCATTGTTCCCGAACCACTGAATCCAAAACCAATTCAAATCGTATGTGCATTATTTGTAACTAAACCTGTTATGTTACATGAAATAAGACTATCTTGCAGTATGACAGGATTATTGGACATGTTATTATTGTAAAATAAACAGTTTTTCATATCTCTTTGCTGTAACAGCAAATAACCAATACCCTGACTCTGTTTTTCAATTTTAAAATTAGCAGAGATACAAATAGTATCATTATGATAAGGAGCAGCATCTATCGTTATAATATAATTTTTCCGGCTTTTAATGTTTATTTGGTGTGGTCTGTTTGTACGACATTTATAATAGTGGTTACTATTTCCGTTTTCAAATCCTAAATATTGCCAGCTAATGGGTACAAGGTTTTTCTTTTCGGATTTGTAGTTAATCTTTTTTGTGTCAATTTTCTGAACAATTTTAATTAAAGGTGCGATTGGTAAAAATAATTCATTTAATCGTTCTTTCAAACTATCAGTGCTTTTACAGTTTTTTATTACATTTATACCGTATCGTGCAAATTGATCCCAATCAACAATTGTTGCTTCATCTCCCGGATAAAAATAGCGAACATAACCATAGACTTTTGAAAAGGCAATAATATTCTTTAGCTCTTGCTTTTGCTGCGCAACAATAGTTAAAACACTAAAACAAGAAATTATAAATACAAATAAACTTTTATATAAATTACTGATTATGAAAATATAACCTTTATACTTTTGTATCCTGTTTCAAATTATCTTTTTCATTTAATTCCGCTTAATCAATAATTAGAAATTAGTAATTAGTAATCAGTAATTAATTAACCAATTTGTTATAAATCAGTCATTCTCTTTCGAGCAGAATAATTTATCTTTAAGGCATTAATCTTTCGTAATTCTTGCTTTACATCAGTAACAATTCCCATAGTTACATCTTCGTCCACTTTCAATGAGGTTGTTAACAGCGGAATTTCTTTCTCATCATGTGCTTCTCTTTCATTAATTATATATTGCTGAATATCTGACACTTGTGCAAATGCATCATTGAGTTGAATGCGTGGCTCTGAACCAAATAATTTACGATATTTTGGTAGTGGCTTACCAATATAAATATAACTAACCAAAGATTTTTTTTCTAATTTATTCAACTCTGTTGCCTCTGGCACCTGAACTTTAATTTTCAATTCAACCTCTCGCATTACCGTAGTTACCATAAAAAAGAAAAGCAACATAAAAATAATATCAGGCAAAGAAGCAGTTGAAATTGCCTGACTACTTTTTTTCCGTTTACTTGAAAATTTAGCCATACTATTTATTTCCTCCTATATTTTTAGGTTCTGCTTCAGAAATTCTTTGAGGATAAATCTTCTTTATTGCCTTCTTTTGGTCTTCCTTTAAATCATCGTATGGTTTACCCCATTTCTGCATAGCCAGTTCGTTACGCAACTCATTATAGGCAGCTACCAACTCATTCTGCACAGCCAAATAAGTTTTATAATTAGTACCTCTGTCATTTTGAAGCGAAATAATACCTTTAGACACCGGATAAGTTCCAAAATATTTTACTTCGGTTGGTTTTTTTTCAGGCAAATCAGGCTTATCATAAGGATTAGCAATAAATTCTTTTGCTTTTTCTCTCAAATCACGCACTTGCATCAGTTCTCCTTCAACCAATAGTTGATTATGACTATTAATTAAAACAACAAACACATTTCGTTCTTTAATTTTACTTTCATCCATTTTTTGATTTTTTTCGGGCATCGGCGGCAATTTTCTAGCCAAGCCGGAATCAATATCCATAGTGGTAGCAACTAAGAAAAAAATAAGCAAAAGGAAGGCAATGTCAGCCATTGACCCTGCATTAATTTCCTGAAGTTCTCGTTTTGCCATATTTTTAGTTTTTATAAGGCAATAGCAACATAGTAAAATATATCACTATTGCCTAAATATTATTTAAACGCACTATTAATTTCAGAATAAAGAATTGCTAAAATTGACAGAAAAAACAAGATGTAGGTAGTATATAATCCTGTTCCAACAGTTTTTAGCGTACCCGGCACATTGTCAGTACCGGTATATCCTGTAATATGCATTACCTGATCTGTAGCCAAGAAATAACTAACCAGCACAACAATTCCGATAAAAACCAGTCCGATAATAACATTTTTAGCACCTTTAGGATTCATTATCAGATACACTATCGGAAATCCGATGGCAGCTATCGCGGCAATACCAAAGAATATATAAGCCAAATATAACATGGGTTCTTCCGATATTGCTCCGGCATAAAACAGGATACCTATTAATGCGCTCAATCCTAAAAACACATATAATAAGTATGATGATATTTTAGATAATTTCATGATTATTTAGTTTTTGGCATTATATTTTACTAATAAGTCCAACAGCGAAATAGAAGCATCTTCCATGTGATTGACAATAGTGTCAATTTTAGAAACAATGTAATTATAGAAAATCTGAAGGATAATAGCAACAATCAAACCAGATACTGTTGTAATCAAAGCAACTTTAATACCACCGGCGACTAATGATGGAGAAATATCTCCGGCTGCCTGAATGGAATCAAAAGCACCAATCATACCAATTACTGTTCCCATGAAACCAAGCATAGGTGCTATTGCAATAAACAGTGAAATCCAAGTCAGACCTCTTTCCATCAGTCCCATTTGAACACTACCATAAGACATAACGGATTTTTCAACCAATTCAAGGTCTTTATTATCTTTATAACGACTAAAACCCTGATAAAAAATACTGGCAACAGGTCCTTTTGTGTTTTTACAAAGCTCCATGACGCCATCAATGCCATCAGATTCTAAAGTGCTTTCAACTTTTTCAACAAACTTTTTGGTATTGATAGAAGCTAAATTCAAATACAAAATTCTTTCAATAGCTAAAGCCAAACCCAAGATTAGAGCCAATAAGATAGTAGACATAAAACCGGCACCACCTTCAATAAACTTTTGTTTTATTTGATAATGCAGGTTGGCTTCATCGGGCACATCTGTGGGGGCAGTTTCCTCTTTAGTTGTATCCTTTGCTGTTTCCTGAACAGCTGTTTGTTGTGTTGAATCATTCTGCACAACAGTTGAATCCGTGCTTGTAGCAGTAGAATCTTGTCCGTACATTACATTTCCGGAAAAGAACAATAGTGTAAAAACACCAATTAATGCAACAATTTTCTTCATAGTAAAAATTGATTTAATTATTAAATTTAAAAAACAACGGAGAAAGAGGGATTCGAACCCCCGAACCGGTTGCCCGATTACATGTACTCCAAACATGCGCCTTCGACCACTCGGCCATTTCTCCCAATTATTAAGAACTTTTTTGGAGTCGCTAAATTAAAAAAAAAAAATAAGATGCAACATTTTTTACAAAATTTATCTTTTTTATTTTCCTACTCACTTAATTGAAAATTCTATTAATCCTAATGTCCATATCAGACAACAAACTAAACATCTAACTTAAAGACACTTAAAGCATTTTTTGTTGTTATTGCCGCAACCTCCCCTATAGGACGACCTGTTATTTCAGCTACTTTTCTACCAATTAATGGAATATAAGCACTTTTATTTCTTTTACCTCTATACGGCACAGGTGCCAAATAAGGTGCGTCCGTTTCCAAAACAATGTGCGTTAAATCTATTACTTTCAAAAGTTCAGGCAAGGGTGACTTTTTAAATGTTACAATACCACCTACTCCGAGCATAAAATTCATTTCTATGGCTTTGCGTGCTTGTTCCACATCACCTGTAAAACAGTGAAAAATACCGAAAAGTTCCGGACTGGTAACTTTTTCAAGCACCTGAAAAACCTCGTCAAAAGCATCCCGTATATGGATAATTGCAGGCAAATGATATTTTTTAGCTAAATTGAGTTGATATTCAAAAGCAACCATTTGCTCTGTCTTATAAGTTTTATCCCAATATAAATCAATACCTATCTCACCTATGCCATAAAATTTCTCTTTTTGCAACCAAGCCTCCAAAATATTTAGTTTAGATTCAAACTTTGTATCAACCGAACCAGGGTGTAAACCAATTAAGGGAAAACAATTCTCCGGAAATTGAGCCGTTGTGTTTAATAATGGTATAATAGATTCTTCGTCAATATTAGGAAAAAACATTTTAGTAACACCCATTTCAATACTCTCAATGACAACTTCCTTACGATCAATATCAAATTGCTCAAGATAAAGATGGGTATGTGTATCTACCCACATTTTTATAGAATAAGCATGGCATCACCATAAGTACCAAAACGGTATTTATTTTTTACAGCCACCTTATATGCTTCCATAAGCAATTCATAACCTGCGAAAGCAGAAACATTTATAGCCATTAACGAATATGGAAAATGAAAATTAGTTATCATCCTCGTCGGAATATTAACTTCGTAAGGTGGTTGAAGGAATTTACTTGTCCAACCCTCATATGGAGTTACACGATGTGTAGTTGTAATAGGTGTTTCAATAGCTCTTAGGACAGTGGTACCCACAGCACAGACATTATGTTCGGAGTCAAGTGTTTTATTTATTTTTTCTGCTGCTTCTTCAGACAAAATCATTTCTTCGGAATCAATTTTATGTTTTTTCAAATCCTCCACATTAATTTCCCTGAAGTTTCCTAATCCGGCATGTAAAGTAATCTCAGTAAAATCCACCCCCTTTATCTCAAATCGTTTTAATAGTTCGCGACTAAAATGCATTCCTGCACTAGGTGCAGCCACAGCGCCAATATGTTTTGCAAAAATAGTTTGATAACGCTCTGAGTCTATTTTTTCAACAGGTCTATTAATAAATTTTGGTATAGGTGGTTCACCCAATTGATATAATTTTTTCTTAAAATCTTCATAAGGTCCCTGATAATGAAAACGGAGTGTTCTCCCCCTGGAAGTAGTATTGTCAATAACTTCAGCTACTAAATCGTTATTTTTACCAAAAAATAATTTGTTACCTATTCTGATTTTTCTTGCAGGGTCCACCAAGACATCCCACATCTTATTCTCTTGACTCAACTCTCGCAAAAGAAATACTTCAATACGGGCACCGGTTTTCTCCTTAATACCATAAAGCCGGGCAGGAAAAACTTTCGTATTATTAAACACCATCAAATCGTATGGATCAAAGAAGTCAATTACTTCTCTAAATAAATGATGAGACATTTTTCCCGTTTTCCGGTCAACTACCATCAATTTTGATTCATCTCTGTGTTTTGCCGGATACATGGCAATTAATTCTTCCGGTAACTTAAAGCCATACTGTGACAATTTCATAAGCCAACTATCTAATTTTTAAATAATTACTACCCCTAATTTACATTTGTTTCAAAAGATTTGCAAAAGTCGTAATTTCTAACGAATCTTCCAAAAAAAAATTGTCAATTTTAGTCCTTTTTAATTCAGAAATGTAAGCACCACTCGACATTTTTTCTCCCAAATCCCTTGCTAATGAACGGATATATGTTCCCGATGTGCATCGAATAGAAAAGGAAATATCGGGTAAATTATAATTCAATATTTTAAAATCTAAAATTTCCACCGTTTTGGGTAACATTTTTTTTTCAATGCCTTTTCTCGCATATTCATAAGCCCGTTTACCATCAATTTTTTTTGCTGAAAACATCGGTGGTACTTGTTCTATTTTACCTGTAAAATATTTTTTTATCGTTTCTTTTAATAAGTCTTCCGTAATATGTTCAAAAGGAAATGTCGCATTAATTTCTCCTTCGGCATCATAAGAGGGGGTTGTGGCACCAAACCTGAATGAAGTAACATATTCTTTTGGCAGGCTCATATAGCGTTCAATTTGTTTTGTAGCCTTTCCGGTACATACAATAACTAACCCTGTTGCTAATGGATCTAAAGTACCGGCATGTCCCACTTTTATTTTTTTTACATTCAATTTATAGCGTAGCAAATGTCTGATTTTATTAACAACATCAAACGATGTCCAATTAAGTGGTTTGTTAATGAGAATAGTTTCACCCTCCAGGAAAGACGCCATATTTTTGGCAAACTGATGCTTTGTAATCATTTATCCCAGTATATGATTTCCTGCTCCAATAGCAATGAGGCCTATGATAAGACAGTAAATAGCAAAATAGATTAGTTTTCCTTTTTTCACGATGGAAATCATCCATTTACAAGCAAACAAACCGGAAAAAAATGCAGCAACAAACCCAACCAAAAGAATCATGGGGCTAATAGAAGCATCTGTCTGTGTAAATTCGCCTTTCATAAGGTCCAATAGATTTTCACCCAAAATGGGAATAATAACCATCAAAAAAGAAAAACGAGTAATTTTCTCCTTATCCACGCCCAATAAAAGCCCGGTAGCAATGGTTGAACCTGAACGGGAAATTCCAGGTATTACGGCAATAGCCTGAGCAATGCCAATTAAGAAAGCATTACCATAAGATAATTTTTTAGTTTTAGGTTTGTAGAAAAAAGTAAATGCCAGGAGCATCGCAGTAATTATTTCCATATAACCAACCATCGCAACATTGCCTGCTTCAAAAAAACTTTCCACATAATCTTTGAGAAATAAACCAACAAATCCGACAGGAATCATTGAAACAATAATTAGTACGATATATTTTGTTTCGTCATTCCACTTGAAACGGAAAAGTCCTTTAAATAAATCAATAATATCTTTCCAAAAAATAACTAATGTGCTCAACACAGTTGCCCCGTGAACAACAATTGTAAAAATCAGGGTATCCTTTATTTGAACATCCATTAAGCTTTTCCCAAGCTCCAAATGTCCACTACTGCTTACAGGCAAGAACTCTGTTAATCCCTGCAGCAAACCTAATAATAATGCTTGCAACCAACTCATTCATGCTTAGGTTTACGCATAATACCATAAATTACCAACCCGTAACCTAAAAGCATTACAATGGGCGCCAAGGTAATACGACGAAAAGAAAAGATATCTTTACTGAAAACATTCGGATCATCTGATCCGCCACCGGAAACCAAAAAAAATCCAATAATAATTAACACTACAGCAATACCTATTATCATTAGGTTTTCTTTTCCCAGAGGAAAGCCCAAATCCTTTTTATTTTCTTTTGTGTTAGCCATAATATAGTTTATCAAGTTTAGCATTTAATTGTCTATTGACGGCAAAAAAAGTTGATAATGAAGTAATTAATACACCAACTAGAAATATGCCTGCAATCAGAAATATCATAAATACCGGATCTTTAAAGTAAACAATTCCGGTAAATTGTTGCTGTAACCAAGAAATAAGAATTAACAATAAAGCACTCGCAAACAAAGCACTAATTCCACCTTGCAAAATAGCTTTCAAAATAAAAGGTGAACGGATAAATCCTCTTGACGCCCCTACTAATTGCATTGTGTAAATAGTAAATCGTTTGGCATACACAGATAGACGAATGGTGTTATTAATTAACGAAAATGAAATAAGTAATAACAGAATGCTTAAAACAAGAAAGATAAAACTAATTTTCTTGATATTCTGATTAACTATTTGCACGAGATTTTCCTGATAAAAAACTTCTTGAATTTGTGGAAATTTTTTCAATTGTTCCCTGATTTTAGCAATACTGTCATTATTAGCATAATTGGCATAAAGCTTTGCATTTATAGATGACAATAACGGATTATAGCCCAAAAATTCAACAAAATCTTCACCTAAATCCTTCTGAAGCAATTCGGCCGCTTTATCTTTTGAAATAAATTCGGTTGATTTCACAAAATCGGAAGCATCCAATTGTTTTTGCAAATAGATGATATCTGCCTCTTTCACATTATCTTTTAAAATAATTCCAATATTTATATTTTCCTTTACATAATTGGATATTTTCTTAGTATTCAAAACCAAGAAACCAATTATGCCGAGTAAGAATAAAACCAACGAAATACTAATAACCGTTGTTACATAAGAACTCCGGAGTTTATTTAAGGTTCTCTTGTCTCTTTTAGCCATGCAAAGGAAATCTTTGTGCAAACATAAATCTTTTTTCTGAATAGACAATTTATTGAATTTTAAATATTGTTAAAAAAAATAGACACGAAGGGAAACCTTTTTAGTAATTTTGTAATCTTTTTATAGAAGAATCGTAATCGTTTCCATATTCACAAATGAATTTTCAAAAAAAAATTAAATCCAATATCCATAAGTCAAAAAATGATTCTCATTTAAAAGAACTTGTGAAAGGAAGCAGTATTTCTATATCTTTTAGGGCATTGGCAATTATTTCCGGTTATATACTATTTTATATTCTCGCTAAATACTTTGGTGCCGCAGGTGTTGGTTTTTTCTCAACCGTATGGACGATACTTATGGTAAGTGTGGTGTTCTCTAAATTAGGTTTTGACACCTCTATCGTCAAATATATTGCAGAATTTTCAAAAAAGAATGAATCGAGAAATATTTCGGATATTTATTTGAGGTCAATTAAGTTTATTGTTATTTCAGGAACCACTATTATGATTATCATTATGTTATTTTCAAATAATATCAGTAAGCTTTTTTTTGATTCTGATTCATATGGACACTATATCTTTTATTTAGCTTTTGGAATTTTACCTTTGACATTGCTAAACTTTAATGCCGAGAGTCAAAAAGCATTAAAAAATATTACAGTTTATTCTATCTTACAAAATGGAAGTATCAATTTATTCCTTTCCTTAATTTTATTTGCTTATATATTTTTTGAATTTTCAACAGGTCTAAGCACAATTATTTATGCACTTTTACTAACCATTATTTTTTTAATGTTGATTAGCTTTATTTTCGTTTTTAAAAATATAAAATTACAAAAGCCATCCCATAATTTTCAGTTATCTAATCGTCAAATTTTAAAAACGACTATTCCCATGCTTCTATCCAATTCACTATTTCTAATAATGAACTGGACAGACATACTAATGTTAAGTTTTTTTAAGTCAGAAACAGATGTTGGTATTTACAATACATCGCTTAAAATAGCCTCTTTAAGCACCATTATTCTAATTGGAATTAATAGCATTGCAATGCCTAAATATGCTGAGTTAAAAAATGAAAAACTTCGATTTAAAAAATTTGTAAAACAAACAACTTTTCTAATTATTTTGACTTCCTTACCTATTTTTCTTGGCATTGTTATTTTCCCTGATTTTTTACTTACAATTTTCGGCAATGAATTTGTAACCGGGAAAACGACACTTTTAATATTATCAGCAGGAATGTTTTTCAGTGCTATATCAGGTTCTACCGTCCACATTCTAAATATGACAGGAAACGAGAAAATTGTTCAAAATATTCTGCTTTTCAGTGCCTGTTTTAATTTTGTGCTAAATTTCATTCTAATCCCTTTATATGGCATTATTGGTGCCGCCATTGCAACGGCTTCGACAACCATTTTTTGGAATATTGCTACACAATGGTTTATTTATAAAAAATTCAAATTTGTAACCTTTCCATTTATTTAAAGCATGAAAAAGAAACCCAATTTCTTTATTGTAGGCGCTGCTAAATCAGGAACAACATCCCTTTATCATCACTTAAAACAACATCCGGAAATTTACCTAAGTCCAATAAAAGAACCTAATTTCTTTTCCACTGACATAAAAATTGAAAATTTCTCACCTGCTTACCGTAAAAGGACCACTTTTGTTGACAACAGCTATTTTAATACAACACCGTTAAAAGAAATACAACTAAGTTTTATTAGAAATAGTCAACAATATGCTAAACTTTTTCAAGCTGTAACCAACGAAAAAATAATTTGCGAAGCAAGCACCTCTTATCTCTACGCTTCAGAAGCTGCAAGAAATATTTTCGAGTTTAATCCCACCAGTAAAATCCTAATCATACTCAGAAATCCTATGGAGCGCACCTTTTCACATTACCTTATGGCAGTTAAATATGGATTTACCGCTCTAAACTTCCGTCAAGCCTTGGAAAAAGATTTAGCTTCTCCTAACAAAGGATGGGGACAATCAGAATTATTTATTGAACTTAGTTTGTATTATGAACAACTAA
>Ga0114934_10000501_pt1 | contig 24955 bp, 21 predicted proteins | sample 4SBtaG_2_FD_99695 | JGI IMG/M metagenome (GOLD analysis project Ga0114934, IMG submission 99695) | Deep subsurface microbial communities from Kolumbo volcano to uncover new lineages of life (NeLLi) - 4SBTROV10_white metaG | ecosystem: Environmental > Aquatic > Marine > Volcanic ...
ACCGCGTTCGCCACCGCGTTCGCCACCGCTGGGTCGTTCACCCGTGGCGGGCGGCGTGCTGATGTCTTCGGGTTTCACGCCTTCGCCCACGCCGACCTCCCATACGGGTTGGCCCTTCAAGTCATAGGCGTGAACGCCGCTGCGTCCGAAGTACACATACACCTGCTCGCCATCCGTCACGGGCGTCGGAGTTGCATACCCGTGGTCGCGCGCCATGGAATCGACGCTGGCCTCCGCGTTGGCCGAGGCGACGGTCGCCGTCCACAAGACCTCCCCGGTTTCCCGTGAGAGGCAGACAAGGTGCCGCTCGAGCCCGTCCATTTCACCCGCGTCTTCACTGACTCCGTACCCGGAGTAGCAAGTGAGGAAGATGTACTCTCCGGCCACTACCGGGCTAGACGCGCCTGGTCCCGGCAGAGCCGTTCTCCAGGCCATGTTCTGCGTTGCGGTCCACTCGACGGGCGGTGACGCGGAATCAGCCACGCCATTGCGAGCGGGCCCACGGAATCCAGGCCACTCCTGCGCTGAGCAGAGCGAGGAAGTGAGGAGTAGGCCAAGGATTGTCGGAAGCGGCCGATAGTTGAGTGCCATGGCAGTCTTTGCAGGTTCGGGTTTGCTTGGGGAAGGCAATTCAGTCTTCAGAGGGTATCACCGGCCTCCAATGAGGCCCCCAACTCGATTGACTGCATTGTCGTGGGTGGCTCCGGGCCGTTGCCAGTGGGCCCCCGCAAGGCCTCCCATGGAGGCACTACCCTGGGCACACTTCTCTCGCCACAATATCTGTACACAAACGGCAAGCGTTCCCGCGGCTCCTGCCGATCAGCCCCCCATCCATGAGTACACAGAAGCAGACCGTGGAGGACATTCTCGGGCGTCTTGCTCCACTCCAAGTTCGCGCGCGCAGCATGTTTGGAGAGTACGGGTTGTATTGCGATGAAAAGATCGTTGCCCTGGTTTGCGACGACCGTTTGTTTCTCAAACCCACGGCCGCCTCCATCGCAGTGGACTCAGAGCTTGAAGCCTGTCCACCCTACCCTGGAGCGCGAGACTACTGGCTACTCGACGAGCGTGTGATGGATCGCGCTGAGCACTTGCGGCGACTTGTGCAAGCGACGGCAGATGAGCTCCCCGTAACGAAGCCCAAGCGCAAGCGGAAGCCGAAGAGTACGTAGCCCAGCGGGTTCCTCAGTTTGCCCCTTAGGCCCGCTGACCCAGGTCCATCGACGACGATGGAATCCGTCGCGCCCTGGCGGGCGTTGGGTACCGACGCACAAGCATTGTGTCGGTCCCCTGCTGCAGGTGCGTTGCTCCGCTCTCTAACCCGAGGCTGGATCTAGGCGACACAATTGCTACAAGTTGGAAAGGATTTCAGTTTGCTCCGAAAACGAAGCGCACACATCTGCCTCGTGGGGAGCCCCGCCCAAGCAGGTGCTCCGATGCGCCCAATGACGAATCCCCCCGACCTGAAGACCGCCGAGTTCCAAGAACCGTCGCATTCGGCCCCGGGCCCAGCGGTACTTGGAAACTTGCGTCGGGAGCTGTGGGACAAGGCGCTCGACCCTCTTTTTGATGTAGTGATCCTGGGTGGGGGCGTCAACGGCGCCTGCCTCTATCACAATTTGTGCTCGCGCGGCTACCGGGTTGGCCTGCTGGACCGGCGGGACTTTGCAGCAGGCACGAGCCAAGCCTCCGGAATGATGGTGTGGGGAGGACTGTTGTATCTGAGGAACCTCGACCTCGGCACGGTCTTCAGCCTCTCGACGGCCCGTGACGCGATGATCGCGGACTCCGCGCGAGTGCGCGGCCGATCGTTTCGCTATGTCTACCCACCCCGGGGGGGCCGTGGGCCCTTACAGGTCCGTGCTGCCCTGCACCTCTATTGGGCGATGGGCTGCTGTCGCAGGAAACGCCCACGCACCGAGGGCCAATTCGCCGAATCTGTGCTCCTGCGAAATGGCGCGCCCCGGGGATCGATCGTCTACGAGGAAGGCATGCTCGACGATTCGGATGCGCGCTTCACCTTGGATTGGATGACACCCCATTCTGCTGGGGGCAATGTCGCACTCAATCACGCGCGCCTGGATGGTGGGCAGTTTCACCCCCATGACAAATTGTGGCGTCTCGATGTTGCGGACAGGTTGGGTACGCACCAGGGCACAGTCCGAACGCGTTGCCTGGTCAATAGCACGGGTGCCTGGACAGACCGGGTGAACGCGCAGTTTGGAATCCGGACCCCGGTGAAACACGTGTTTAGCAAAGGGGTCTACATGTGCTTGGAGCGCAATGTCCAACACTTGACTCCCATGATCTTCGAGACGGACACCCGCGACGATCACCTGACGTGGGTCCCGTGGGGGCCCGTCGCTATGTTTGGTCCGACCGAGACGGTCGTGGACAAGATCGAAGATGGTTATCGGGTGACTGCCGAAGACCTGGAGTTGTTGATGCGCGAGGCGGACTCTCTGCTGCAGGGCGGAGCGCGCCCCTCCCAGGTGGTGTCTCTGCGCTGCGGCCTACGCTCCTTGGTAGTTCCGCACGACTACGTGGGCAACGGTCGTTCCACCGGGCTGTCCCGGCGATCGCGCTGCATCCCTGACCCTGACCGGCCTTGGTTCAGCATCTATGGCGGCAAGCTCACGGGCTGCCAACTTGTTGCCGATGAGGTGGCCCAGCGACTGCAGCGACACCTGCCTACGCCTCAATTCTCTTGGCCGCCGCCCCCCGGCCCGACTGAGGCCGTACGCTGGACCCACTTCCCCGGTCTGGTGGATCCAGTCCCATCACCAGAATGGTGTGTACAGTACGAGGCCTGCTGCACGCTCGAAGACTACTTGCGGCGTCGTACGAATATTGCCCAGTGGGTCCCGCGCGAGGGTCTGGGGCGCAACGGCGAGAACTACCGTTTCCTGTTGGAATTGAACAGACGCTGCTTTACCCGGACCGACCAGGACGCGGTGGCGGATCTTGATCGGTATGTTCAGCGGGTGGAGAATCGGTTTGATGCTCCATTGAGTCACCTCTAATCCCCGCACCCCGTGACCGAGCGTAACTCAAACTTGCCCGTCATCCTCGGTGGACGCCCCACGGTAACCGAGAATCAAGAGCATGCTGCCCGTTGGCCCCTGCTCGATTCCGACGACGAGAGCGCGGTCCTCGACGTGATGCGGGCCGGCAATCTCTCCACCGCTGGGGTGCTGCGGGAACTGGAGAACGACTACTCAGAGCTGACGGGGCGGCGCCACGCCCTAGCCCATTGCAATGGAACATCGGCCTTGCTGGCGGCCTTCTGGGCCATCGGCCTAGAACCGGGTGACGAGGTCTTGGTGCAATCCGCCACCTTCTGGGCCTCCGTGTCACCGATGCTCTGGCTGGGGGCGGTGCCCGTCTTCTGTGAATCAGAGGGTGAGCGCATGGGCCCCTGCCCGCTGGACATGGAGCGGCGTATCACCCCCCGCACTCGTGCCATGGTGATCACCCACCTGTGGGGTCTCCCAGCCCGGATGACTCAACTGCTCGACCTTGCCAAGAGGCACGGCTTGCGTGTAATCGAAGATGCGTCCCATGCACACGGAGCCACCTGGCGTGGCCAGGCCTGCGGTTCACTGGGTGACGTCTCCGTCATGAGCTTGCAGGGAGACAAGCTGGCTCCCGCCGGCGAGGGCGGCATGTTTCTGTGTGATGAGGATGACCTACTGGAGCGTGCTGTCTGCCTGGGCGACATCACTCGTATTGCACAGCTCGATACGCCGGCCCGCCGCTTTGCGGCCACCGGATTCGGCATGAAGACCAGGATGGCGCCCCTATCTGCCGCGGTGGGTCGGGTGCAGCTGGCCAAACTGGATGAACACAATCAGTCGCGTCATCGATGCATTGTGTATCTATCAGAAGCCCTGCAAGGCATGGGCTTTGAGACGTTCCTGCCCCCCGCGCACATCGAACGCGTGTACTTCGAATTCCTTGTGCGCTGCCCGCCCGGTCGGCTAGCAATGGATGCACCGGACTTGTGTACAGCGCTCGCGCAGGAGGGATGCCTCGTTAGTGCACCGCGCTACCCGCTCTTGCATCAGCAACCATTCTTCACCGAAAACCATTTCCAGCAGGTGGCGCGATTGGGACCTCAGCACTCGGTCCCCGACTATCAGCCGGACTCACTGCCGTTCACCCAGAAGATCAACGGCCAACTACTCAAGCTGCCTGCCTTCCACGCTGCTAGCGACGAGTTGTTGGAACAGTACGTTGCCGCTTTCCAGAAGGTTCTGTTGCATGCCGAGCAGATCACAGAGTGCATCGCCAAGCGAACTTCGGGCGCGACCTCATGAGTGGCCTGGCCTGGAGCATCATCAATCGCTTACTTCACGTTCTGCACGTGACGGTTATCTCTCTATGCGTGCTCGGCTGGACACACCCCGCGCTGCATGCAATCCAGTTCTGGGTGATCCTGGCCGTGGCCTTCTCTTGGTTTGTTCTCGGTCTGCGCATGGGGATGGGGTATTGCCTGTTGACCGATTTGCAGTGGAGGGTCAAGGACAAGCTGGGGCATGGGGATCGCCCCAATTCCTATGTCAAATACGCAATTGACCGAGTGCTGGGCACCGACATGGCCCCACGCCTGGCGAAGAGGATCGTCGTGTGGGGCTTTGCTCTCAGCGTGGCTGCATGCATGCTGGTGCAGGTAGGTTAGGAGGGCATCGCAGGCGCCCGTTGTGGAGCGCCGGTCGGCCGCTTATGGCCTAGGGGCCCTCCTGCCAATTGCGTATTGAGTGTCCTTGGTGGATGATTCATGAAGTGCCACATGCCACGGAGCCTCTCATGATCACCTATCGACTTCTCCCGTTCGGTGTCGCTGCAGCTTGTGTCCCCACTCTGTTCGGCCAGTCATTTAGTGACCAGGCCGCGACTGCGGGGGTGACGACAACCTTCGAGAATAGCGCCTATGCGGCCTGGGCCGACTTTGATGGGGACGGGGATCAAGATGTTTTCTTGGGCATCAATGGCGGCAGCTTCGAGGCCAATGACATCCTCTACCGCAATAATGGGGACGGGACGTTCACGGATGTGGCTGGACCGGCCGGCGTCCTCGGCCACACGGCCCTGTCGTTCCAGTTTGGTGCCGCCTGGGCCGACTATGACCGTGATGGAGACCTGGATCTCTTCGTCGCCAGCTCCCTCGCGAACGAGCTCTTCCGCAACAACGGCAACGGGACCTTCACGGATGTAGCCGTACAGGCCGGGGTGGATTTGTCCACCAGCCCGACTGGCTGCGCATGGGGGGACGTGGATAGCAACGGCTGGCCAGACTTGATCGTGAGCAATTGGAACGCGCCTGAGCAGTTGCATCTCAACCAAGGAGACGGAACCTTCCTGGAGGTCGCGGGCAGCGCCGGATGCGCCGGGGGCAATGCGCCGACCGCGGGAGTGTCGTTCACGGACTACGACGGGGACGGGAACCTGGATTTGTACGTCAGCATTCCAGGCCTGAGCACCCAGAACACTCTCTACCGCGGGGATGGTCTGGGGGGATTCGTGGATGTCACAACCGCCGCCGGTCTTCTATTTGACAGCAGTTGGGCTGCCGCCTGGGCCGACTCTGACAATGACGGTGACCTCGACCTCTTTGTCCCAGAGATGACTCCGCCGGCGAATATTAGCGGACGACACTACCTGAATCTGGGCAACGGGACCTTTGCTGAGGTCGGGTCCGCATCCGGTCTTCGGTTCACCCACGTCGACGGCCAGAACCCGCGCGGCAGCGCATGGGCAGATTTCGATAACGACGGCGACCTCGACTTGTACGTGGTCTTCAACATCACATCCAGTGGGGGCCTGCCGGCAACTAACTTCCTGTTTCGCAACAACGGCAACGGGACGTTCACTGACGTCGCTACGGGCGCCGGAACGGCCGATGGCAGTTTTGGCAACGGGGTAGCGATCGCTGACTACGATGACGATGGTTTTCTCGACATCTTCGTCGTGAACGAATGGACTTTTGCCTGCAACCTGTACCGCAACTTGGGCAGCACAGAGCACTGGACTCGGTTGCACCTCACAGGGGTCACCAGTGATACCCACGGATTGGGTGCACGGGTAGGCCTCAAGACATCTGGAGCCTCCCAGCTACGGGAAGTGACTGGAGGCGGAACGGGAAAGAGCTGCCAAGATGATTACCCGGTGCAATTTGGTCTCGGGGCTTCATCGATCATCGACGAACTCGATGTCTATTGGCCGAGTGGCGTGGTGGATCATTACTTCAACTTGCCCGCCGATGAAGCCCTCTGGTTGTGGGAGGGCGGGGAAGTCGGAACGGCATTCTGCGGCCCCGCAGTGGCGAATTCATCCGGCGTCGCGGCCGAGGCCCATGTGTGGGGCAGTACCCGGGTCGCCGACAACGCGCTTGTACTCCAGGCAACCCACATGCCCCCCCAGGTGTTCGGGTATTTCATTGTGAGTGCGACCCAGGGGTACGTGCAGGGTCCGGGCGGAAGTCAAGGAAACCTGTGCCTGGGCGGCAACATTGGCCGTTTTGGGTCCCAGGTTCAGCTGTCATCACAAGCGGGGCACTTCGATATAGCGCCTGATCTAACGAATCTTCCCGGTCTCGGTGCGGTGCCGCCTGGTGCCACGCTTCACTTCCAGGCGTGGTTCCGGGATAAGAACCCCAGCGCAACGTCGAACTTCACAGACGGAACTGCCGTGACATTCAATTGAGAAAGAGGACGCCCATCACTGGGGATGGGTAGCGGGCCGCGTCCAGACTCCTGGACCACGGCTCGTGGACGTTCTCGAACTCGAACGCATCGTGGCCTACCAGGTCAAGCGACTTGGGGCTCGCAGGAGTTAGCTGGAGCCCGCGGTGAGGGAGCAGCTGGAGCGTGGCGAGCTACGCCCGCACGAGAGACGATCGGAGCGGCTGCGCGTGGGCCAGCTCCGTCGTAACCTGCAGCAGGTCGGGCTGGGCATGTCGGCCTCGTTGTTCGGCAAGAGTGACGCAGGAACTGGACTCAGGCCCACGCTTGAGGATAGTGCTTGCCCGTATCTAGCCTGAGAGCGAGGGGGGCCTGGCGCCGGAATTCTGCCAACGGAGTGAGCTGGACCGCGCGCCGCAACAGATGGCGCCGGCGAGCGGTGGGGGACTCGCGGCCATCCCAGAAGGCGAGCGCAACAGGTTTCCTATGATCTGCTCGCGATGCAAACAGACTTCGGTGTGACCCTCATGGACGGCCAGCAGTGCAACGAATGGGGTTGCCCCACAGAGCTCCAACGCGCTTCCTCAAGCTCGCCGCTGCATGACCCTCACACGCCCTATGGGCTACCGGTGACTCCGTCAGCCCTACCTCCCGCAACCTCTGGCGTGCCAAAGAGCCCGCCTTGCGGTCCAAGCCTTCGGTGCGTCCTATGTTGGACGGTATGCGAATTCTGACCTTGGCCCTGATCACCTACCTCGCGGCCCCCTGCTCCATTGCCCAATCGGGCCGTGGACATTCTGCTGCCCTCGTTCGACGACCCAATATCCTGATCGTGCTAGGGGACGATATGGGGGTCGACATGCTTACCTGCTACGCCGAAGGTTCTTCGCCACCCTGCACGCCCAACATCGACAGCCTGGCCAGCCGAGGCCTGCTCTTTCGCAATGCCTGGACGAACCCAACCTGCTCGCCGACGCGTAGCGAGTTGCTCACCGGTCGGTATGGGTTCCGCACGGGCATTGGACAGCCCGTTACCAACGGCAACCAGGGCCTGCCCCTGAGTGAAGTCTTGCTCCCGGAGTTCCTGACGGGTTACTCGAGTTCCATAACAGGCAAGTGGCACCTCGCGGGACAGGGACAGGGCAAGAGCCACCCCGGCAAGTCGGGGTTCGGCTATCACGCCGGGTCCATGGGAAACTTGAGCGACTACAACAACTGGCAGAAGGTCGTGAATGGATCGGAGTCCACGAGCACGACCTACGCCACGACAGATTGCGCGGATGAGGCGATTCAGGCCGCCCTGACCATGCCGCAGCCCTGGCTGCTCTATGCGGCGTTTCATGCGCCCCACGCACCTTTTCACGTGCCCCCGAAGGGGCTCTGCTCCTGCCCTTCGAGCAGCAACTGCGACTCCGCAAACAGCACTTCCTCCACCGCAGTCAAGGCCAAGGCCATGACTGAAGCGATGGATTCCGAGATCGGTCGTTTGCTGCAAGTGATTCCGTCGGACACGTTGGTCGTGTTCATGGGAGACAATGGCACAGGACGGGCCGCCACGGAGCCGCCGTTTGACCGGGAACGCGCCAAGGGCACCTTGTATGAGGGCGGCATCAACGTGCCGCTGATCATCACCGGCGCCGGAACGGTGCAGGGTGAATCGCATGCCCTCGTCTCGTCCACCGACATCTTTTCTACCCTGGGCGATCTGGCCGGTGTCCCGTCACTCGCCCAGGATTCGGTGAGCCTGGTGCCGTACATGGTGGGCTCCACCGAGCCCCAGCGTAGCAGCGTCTATGCCGAGTACTTCACCCCCAACGGTCCGGGGCCCTGGACGTCGCACACGCGTGCTGTTCGTGACGACCGGTACAAGCTGATCCGCGCGACGGGAGCTGCGGATGAACTTTACGACTTGCAACTGGACCCCTTTGAACAAGTCGACCTGTTTCCTGGGCTGATCCAGGGTTCACCTCTTTGGGATCGCTATCACTTCCTCGTTGGGGAGTTTGTGAAGCTGGGAGTGGAGTAGCGCACTAGCTGGCGCGGTCCGCACCCCCAACGTACTGCAGCGATTCGGTCCGACTGGCCCTTCAACAGGGTCCACGCCTTGCCGCGTTGACGGCCCTCAGCTGATTGTGGGCGATGGTTCCCCCCCGGGGGGCCGCGGAGCAGGACTGTCGTCCTCGAGCCACGCGTTTGCTGCTTCGATCGTTGAGAAGACTTGGCACTCTCGATAGCCTGCCGTGTAACGCGTAAAGAGCAGGGCTAGGGCTGTGGCGGACGGACGATTGGCCACGATAGCGAGGCGCCCCCGAATTTGGATCGCGGCGTCCCCTTCCAGCTGACACACCAAGTCGCGCAGCTGTTTTGGAGTGAGTCCTATAGTGGATTGACGCAGGTCGGCAAGCGAGCGCGTCTGCTCGCCGATGTCCTCCCTGGCTCTCAGGCTCTCCAACGCCTGCGCAACCCGGCTCATCGTGATCTCACCCGTGATCGTGTGGCAAAGCACGTTGCGCTGCGGATCGTAGTCAGTCTTCCATTTCATGGTGCTAATTGACGTTCCCTTGAGGTTGTGTCGTGGGGCCACCGCAATCAACGAATTGTGACCGCGTAGAATGACACTGGATGAGTTCCCGCGCGGGGTCTGCTTTCTCCACCCAATTGGCATAGGCCTTGAGTGCCTGATGTGCACCCCCATACAGCACTGGCTGGGCTGACCAGGCGAAGACGAACCTTCCACCCTGCGTTGGAGCGTCTTCGAATCGATTCGGTGGGGCGGTGTGGGGGACCACTTGCAACGTCAGCCACCCTGGCCCCGCGGATTCCCGCGCCCCTCGGGCAGGGGGCCTGGCGGTCTACCTCGCTCGCCCGTGTCCAAGCGGCACTCCACGCAAGCGCACAGAGAACGAACGAGCGCAATCCGCAAGCCCTCTACGGACATCGGTTTGGGGACCGAGATGGTGACTCCTCCTTCCCAATTCTGAGAGTCCACAGGCACCGAGGCCCGACTCTCGGTGATCCCGATCGAGACGATGGGCACATCAAAGGGGAGGTCGAGGCTGCCAATCCGCTCCGCAAATGGAGTTCCACTCATGCCCGGCAGCTGCGTGTCCACAACGGCCACGTCAATCCGCTCGCCTTCGGCAAGTGCCCACAATGCACCCGTCACCGATGTTGCCTGGTAAGGGGTCATCTGCCACCTGCGGGTGGCATATTCGATCTGAGACCGAATGGCCTCGTTGCTCGAGATGATCAGGACCCGGGCACCCTGCAGCCGATCCACGTGAGCACTCATCGCGACACTCGCTGAACCTCGTGGCTAGTGAACCGCAACGCATGCCCCGAGCCAGAGCAGGTTCCAGACTGCAATGCACACTTCAAGAACTTCATGAACCGCCCCCCTCCTCAGTTGTTTGGACCGCCGACGAGTCTCTTATAGCAATGGCCCTCCATTTCACGAAAGGCCCCAGATTCCGGCCTTTCTAGCCGACAAAAAAAATTGAAAAAATGTGCCCCGAGCCGGACGTCGGCCCCGGAGTCGGTACCGATACGCGGGATTGGTGCATGCAATTCTGGTGGCGGTTTCCGGGCCGTGGGCGGGCACATGCCGGAAATCAGAGGTCTGACGGCCACCGCAAAAAAAAATGCAGAGTTGTGTCGTTTTCCGCGCAGATCTTCGCCCACTGAGATCTGTCGCTCCCGCCTCACCTTCATGCCGCGGGAAGGGTGGCAACAACCGCGTAGGTGGCGGCCCCACCCGAAGCCCCTCCTAGCGTCCGGGCCCCTTATTCCTATAGTGGGGCGTGGCTCAGATCGCTACCGCCCCACGGATGCCCGCTACGCGGGTCCGCACTCTATGAAGAACTTGTTAGTCAGCTTGGCCGCATGCGCTCTCATCATTGGTTTCTCCACTGGTTGTGGCGTGGCGAGCGGTTCAAGCAGCCTGGAGCTGAATCCTGGTGCGGGCACGACCACCCGCTTTGAAATGAAGCTGCGCCAGGAAATATCCCAGACCATCATGGGCCGAGAGATGGATCAGGATCAGACGACCCAGTTTGGGTTTACCCAGACGATGGGTGAGCCCAAAGCAGATGGCACCATCACCATCGGCGTGGTGTACGACTGGGTCAGCACAGATGTCGGGGTGGCGGCCCTTGAAGAACGCGTCACCTTTGACTCTCGGGATGACGATGGAGAGGCCACAGCTTTGACCGCCGGCATGCGGGCGCTGGTCGGCAAGGGATTCAGCCTCGAGGTGACCGCTCAGGGGGAGATCCTGGCAGTAGGAGGGGTGGCGGAGATGTTTGACGCGATGTTCGCAGAGCTTGACCAGGACGAGGACGTGGCCGTCGTTCGAGACGCCCTGAAGAAAATGCTTGGCGATGATGCGCTCAAGGACTCGATGCAGCCTTTCCTATCGATCTACCCCGACCGTGACGTGGCCGTGGGGGACACGTGGAGGCGCAGGCACCAGGTATCCGGGGGTTTCCCCCATGTACAAGACAACGTCTATGAACTGCTGGAGCGCTCGCAGGGCAGTTGCCAGGTTCGGCTCGAGTCGCGTCTCAGCACGCCAAAGGATGCGGCCCCAATGGATATGGGCATGATCAAGATCCGGCTTTCCCTCGCTGGCACCCAGGAGGGGACGTTGAAGCTAGATGAATCCACGGGGTTGGTCTTGGAATCACAACTCGAGTCGGACTTCTCGGGCACGATGGAGATCGTGAGTGAGGCGACGCAGGATCTCGACGAGCAAATGAAGCCCTGGCCGATCACACTGCACCAAGAACTGACGCTACGTGCGGTTGACTGATCAGGGCGCCGCACCTGCAAGGCCCCTACGCGTTACCCGCGTGAGCGTGCGGTACTACGACGTTCGTTGCGCGAGGTGGACCATGCGCTCCGCCCGCTCACGAACGGAATCAAATTGGCCCTGTGCCAGGTCCTGGGCGTCGAAGAGGTTGTTCACGAAGCCCACACCAAAGGCCCCGGCCTCGAGAAACGCCGCCGCGTTCTGTTCCGTCACGCCCGAAGTTGGAAACAGCCGCAAGAAGGGCATGGGTCCCAGGCAGGCGCGCAAGTAGCCCGGACCCTCATCCACACCATCACCAGGCGAGGGGAAGAGCTTGACTACCTGAGCCCCAGCTCGATGGGCGGTCAACATCTCTGTCGGGGTGTAAGCCCCTGGGATGGCAAGCACATCATTCTCATTGCACCATGCGATAACCGTTGGGTCCGTCACAGGCGACACCAGGAACTGTGCGCCTGCCTGCGCCGCCGCTGCGGCATCCTCGACGCTCAAGACGGTTCCGGCACCCACGAGTAGGTGCCCGTCACGGGCAAAGGCGGAGATTTGCTCGAGCGCGCCCGGGGTTGTCAATGTGAATTCCACCACGCGAAAGCCGCCCTCGACAGCGGCCCGCATGGCCGGTCCGGCTGCTTCCGTCAGCGAGGTCCGCAGGATTGCAGAACAACGATTGTGGGCGAGGGCTTCAAGTGCGTGCTGGATCGGCATGGTTGGGATACTGTGGGCCGTGAGTGCAGAGCGCCTGGAGGTGAGCGAAGAGGAGGGCAGGGAGGGGTGGGATCCTGCCTAGGAACCGGCAGACTCGCTACCTGGTACGAGTCACGACTGGACCGCCCTGAGCCAAGTTTGAGCCATGAGGGCAGCCCCAGCTGCCGATGGGTGCACTCCGTCACCGGCCCAGTAGGCAGGGGGCGCGTACTGGATCGCCTCGTCAAACATCTGCTGGAACCCGACCCATGTGGCCGAATGGGACTCCGAAACGCGGCGGGCAGCGGCCCGGTACTCATCGAATTCGGGGAACCAGGATTCGTCGACAGCCCCGCAGCGAAGAACGAACGGTTCGCACACGACCAGAGCCACACCCGGCAGAGCCTCTTGCGTGCGCGTCAGCAGCGCGTGGTAGTCGCGCTCGTAGATCTCGACGGTGCCGTCGTAGCTACCATTACGGGAGTGCCAAATGTCGTTCACACCGATAAGAATGCTGAGCACGTCGGGTTGCAGGTCTAGACAGTCCCGACTCCAGCGGTCGGCAAGCTGGCACACCTTGTGCCCGCTGATGCCGCGATTGAAGACCTGGAGGTCCTGTCCTTCGCCCTGCACGAGCAGCCCGCTCGCGGCCAGCCACGCGTATCCATTTCCCATGGCTAGTTGATGGTTGGGTGTGCCCGCTTGTTCCCTACTACGCCCCGCGTCGGTGATGGAGTCCCCCTGGAAGAGCACCACGTCGCCCTTGGATATCAAATCGGGATGGACACCCGCTGTGTGCGCTGTGCGTTGGGGGCTCGTGCACCCCGCCAGGCCCAGGCCCCCAAAGGCAGCTGCGGCCCCGCTCAGGACTCGCCTGCGCGGCAATTCGATCTGTACGGGTTGGTCGTGATGCATCGTTTGCTTGAGTTTGTGGTTGGGGCGTTCGTGTGGCTAGTGTGGTAGCCCCTGTGGGGAACTTGGGAGTTGGGATCCAGCGCTTCAGAGGCCGTCTTGAGGGCTAGCGCGGAGAGAGGAGTGCCAGGTAAGCGTTTGCGATTCTGTCACCCAATAGAACCACGGCTTCCGTGTCCAGTACGAGAATTTTCTCCTGCTCCGGCAGGTCGAAGACGGGAATGTGAATCACGTGTTCGTCGGAGTCCGCTAGTTGGACCAGCTCGGCCGTTACGTCGATCTCATTGACCCGCTCATGGTCGGTGGGGAGCTGCTGGCTTAGGAACCACTTCAGTTGGGGTAGCTCAAGACTCTCTCGAGTGGCCTTCACCAAAGAGCGAATGCGTTCGGGCGCGCTTCTGCGATAAGGCCCAAAGGACATGTCGTTCTCGCCGATGTGGTAGAAGACCCCGGCCAATTCAACCGTGTGCCCCTTGCTCTCGAGGTCTGCAATCGCAGAGCGGACAGACGTGACAAACGCAGGGAATAGGTTGCGGGAGGAGGCCTCGCTGCCCTCCGGCGTCCAATCGATAATCTGTGAGCCTGAGTGGGTGAATTTGAGAATCGCAATCGGATCCCCAATCTTCGCCCTAATGGTCCGACCAAAGCTGAGCTCTGGGCCGAAGGTGCCGTAGGCCCCACGCGGACCGAGTGCCTCCCACGAGTTGGACACCTTGTATCCACCGCCCAGGCTGTAGCGGAAGGGAATGTGATCATTGTCTTGGACCAGAGCTCGGTGTCGTGAGCTGGACTCAAGTTCCTGCACAAACGCTCTCTCGCCCTCCATGTTGCGATGCCCAGCGAGCACAAAAAGTTTGATCGGGCCGCCCATTGGATAAGGCCACTTGCCGAGCGGCGCGCTCGGCTCATCTGCGCACCCGATCGTCGCCAAGTAGGCGTCGGCATAATTGGTGCCGTGTTCCAGTTGGCCCAGGGTGCCGTAGTGGTAGTGCAGTCCGACTCCGCCCCCGATTTCCACACCCACTTGAGAGGTACGCACGTAGTCACATAGCTCATCGTGGTCGGTGACCTGCCGTTGCCCAAGGCTAATGGCATGCATGCGGGGGCGCAGGTCCATTCCCCAGATGGTCTTCGTGCAGAGTTCCCCGATGTAGAAGCGCAAACGCGGAGACTTGAGGTCGCGGCGCACACATGCGACGAAGTTGGCAAGGTTCTTGCCGTAGTCACGCATGTAGGACTCCTCGAACATGTCATTCTCCCCCTGATGCCACATGAAACCCTCGATCCGATAATCGACGTCCCGCCTTCCGAGCTCTTCGAGAGATGAACGGATGAGATCCAGTGCAAGCGGGTACATCTCAAAACCGCTGGGGGTGTCCGGGTTCCAATCGCCCCCCAGGTGTGTGCCCCCCGCGGCGCACTTGATGATGGCAATCGGCGCATCCACCCGTTGCGCAACCTTCCTTGCGAAACTCAACTCGGGGCCAACCACGCCATCTACCGGTGCGAGCGCTTGCCACCCGTCGGATCGCATCTTGTTCTCCCGGCCGATGCAGTAGGCAAATTCGACGTCCGACTGGGCCTGCTCCAGGCCCGCGTAGGGGGGGAAGCGCTGGATATCGGCAACCTTGGAGTCCGAGCCGACCATGTTGGACTGCCCGGCAAAGATGAACACACGGGTGGGCTCGTCCCGATGGGCTTCCGCACTGGCGAGTACGCTCGTCGGCAGGACGATGAGCAGGATCATGAGGAGGGTTTTCTGCATGGGCCCAAGCATAGGTCATTCATGCACAGGGCGGCGTTCCGTGCGGGCGAGCGTGTTAGACTCGTGCGCGAGTCAGAAACCCCAGCCCACCGGTCTTGCCTGTGAGAGCGGGTACGCGGCCAGGTCAATGAAGCTACCCTCCATCTTGATCGGTGCAGTTGCGCTCTCCCTCGGGGCGGACAAGCCCGTGTTCTCATGGCGCTTCAGTGGCGAGCACCTCGAAGATGCGAAACTGCTTCAGTCCGAGGGCAAGTCTGCAACGAAGTCCATCTCCCTCTCGGCGCGGGGCGAACTCCGTTTTGTAGGTGGCCGTGAGCAGGCTGCCCTGGTGCGCCACGCGGACGATGCCGTCCTCGTATCCGAGGCGCCGATTCCGAGCAGGCTGCTCCCCAGGAAGGCTCTCACCCTAGAGGCCTGGGTGGCGCTCGACATGAGCCATCCGGATGGCGCCTTGCTCTCGACCTTTGCTCGGGAAGAAAGGGACAACCGTGGCTGGCTGCTTGGTTATCGTCACAACGAGTTTCGCTTCGGTATATCCACGGAGAGTCCATCGCAGCCCAGTCGCCAACCCGGCGCAAACGACGCGCCGGACTCACTTCAGTTCGTGCTTGCACCACCCGCCTTCTCTCCCGGCAAGTGGTACCACGTGGCCGGTACTTATGACGGAGAGGTGCAGCGTCTATACGTCAATGCCATGCTCGTGGATGAGCGTCCCCTAACGGGCTCGATTCTGTACTTTGACCAACATCGATTGAGCGTAGGCGCCAAGACCCCCAAGCACCAGGGCCAGTCCATGGTGGGCGCACTGTACGAGGTCCGGGTTTTTGACAAGGCCCTGTCGGCCAAGACCCTGCGGGCGCGCTACGAGAAGCTGCACGGACAGATGCCGACTCCTCAGGGTCGGTCCTTCACCGGAATCGAACGGGCTGTCGCACCTGCTGTGCTCTCCTTTCAGCCGAGCATCGAGGATGCGATTGATGGGGGTGTGCGGTGGCTGCAAGAGCGGCAGAATCGCGACGGGTCGTGGAGTTTCATGATCGACTCGCACCGCAACGGTGGGACGGCGCTCGCCCTGTACACCCTCATCAAGTCCGGGGTGAGCCCCGATGACCCCTGCTCGGTCGCTGCCCTCGAGTTCCTCGCGTCCGGGGACCCAACCCGCACCTATTCGGTTGGCTGCCAGCTCATGGCACTTGCCGCGATCGGGGACATGCAGCACAAGGAGTGGGTCGAGCGTCTGGTCCAGATTCTGCTCGAGTACGAGACCGCCAACCACAGGGGGATCTGGGGCTACCCAGGTGGTGGAGATCTATCCGTCACCCAGTACGCGGCGCTCGGTCTATTCGCCGCCTCCAAGTTTGGAGTGCAGGCGCCAGTGGAAACCTGGCAGGACTTGGTTTCCGCAGCGATAGATGACTTTCAGTTGCCATCCCGTGAAGTCCCCTGGTCCGGAGCCAATCCCAGCAAGACCGGGAGCAATCGTATCGCGGGATTCAGCTACCGGCCGAACAGTGGCCCCGGGACGGCGACTGGATCGATGACCACTGCGGGGTTGTGCGTGCTTGGGTTTGCGAACTTGAGCGTGGGCCGCAGGCTGGGCCGCCGGCACCTGCGCATGATCGAACGAGCGAAGGGGCCCGCACTCGCGTGGCTGGAGCACCACTACACGGTTGCCCGCAATCCGGCGGCCGAACGCGCTGGCTCGGGTGGCGGACGAACCCACTATTACCTCTACGGACTCGAGCGCGTAGCCGCCCTCTACCGGCTCGAGAAGGTGGGACAATTCGATTGGTACCGGGACGGAGCGCTTTGGCTGCTCGGCAATCAGAACGACGATGGTTCCTGGAGTTCACACGAGAAGACCTGCTTTGCCATTCTCTTCCTCACACGCGCGACAGATTCTCGACGTGTCGCCACGGGCCGAGAGGCAGACCGGGGCACAGTCAAGACCGCTTGGCTCAATGATGAGGGAGATGTGCACTTGCGAATCACTGGCGACTCGGAATTGACCATGTGGGTTCATGGATTCAGTGAGGGCGCCCTGCGGGACTTTGCTGCATCCGACGCTGTCCTGAAGCGACCCGCTGGATTGCGCATTCAGCGCGTCCAATACCTAGCCGAGGGTGTCGTTTTCGCCACGTTGGATGGTGAGAACGGGGGATGGGATGGCCAGCGCTACGCGATTCAGCATACCTTTGCCCATCCCGGCGCGCGCTCGATCGAGGTTCGGGTGGATCTGCACGACGGAACAGTCTTGCGCTCGCAACCTGTCAGTCTCACGACCCGCATCGACCCCACACAATGGATGCAGGAAAACCTGCAGTCGGGCCTGGACAACCTATTGCTCAAGCACCTCGCCGACGTCCAAGTCAGCGCCTCCTCTGTTCAAAATGACAACAACCGACGGGCCGACCGAGCCCTCGACGGACTGGACGGTACGGCGTGGCTCAGCGCCCCCGACGACCCCGAGCCCTGGTTGAGCTTCGATCTGAGGAGTCCCATCGAGGCCACGGGTGTTGTCTTGACACCCGTCGCGTCCAACCTCACCAACCGCGACGCCCTGGACCGAGTCGTGCGTATTGAGCTGGAAATCAACGGCGGGAAGTCGAGCATCGACGTGGGGCCGGACCCACTTGAGCGGATCGTGATCCCCTTCGAGTTGCCCAAGAAGGTGCGGTCATTGGGGGTGAAAATTATCTCGCGTACGCCCGTTGGCGAGAGCCTCGGCTCAGCCGGGTTCGCCGAGGTCGCCCTGGTACACGAGGATTAGCCGCGAGTGATCCGCTGCCCGCATGTGGAGTCCCAAGTGCTTCCAGCGAATTTGACCGAGCCCGCCCCATGACAGTCCGTTCCTACCAATCAAGGCTTGAAGAGGCTTGTGGGCTGTTTGGGATTGAGCCCAGAGGGTCGGCAACTCCGCTCTCAGGGGGCACAGCCAACGCTTCTTTTGTTGTGCAGGCCCAGCAGACGGTGATCGTGACCTTCTGCCTATCTCACACTCGCCGTAGGGCTGGGCAATTGGCGCAGCTCCTGCGACATTTCGAGCAGCAGCACCTCGAAACCAATCGTGCCCTACCCTCCCTCGCCGGCGATTGCGTTCAGGTCGTCGACGGGATCCCCGTTCTGGTCAAGACCTACATCGCGGGAACTCCTGTGGGGGCCATGACGGCGTCCCGCGCGGAGCAACTCGGCGCGCTCCTCGCACGGATCCATCGCGTGCCCGTTTATGCGCAACTACCCGCGGACCACGCCATGGCTCCCGAGACCATGGTTCGGCTAGGCCGCGCTGCCGCGCATGCCGAATTCTCGACTTGGATCGAACATGCCCTGCAGAGATTGGATCTCGACTGGTCTGGGCTCTCCAGGGGAATCGTGCACGGGGACCTCTTTCCCGACAATCTGATCGAACGCACCGACGGACGCCTTGTTCCGATCGACTTTGAGGAGGCCTGTTTGTACCCCTGTGTGTTCGACCTCGGAATGGCCCTTGTCGGCTTGGCGAACATCCACGGGCTCGATCCCGATCATGCCCGGCAACTACTTGGCGGGTATCGATCCGCTGGCGCCCTACCTCAGTCCGAGCTCGAGTACCTTCCTACGATGTTCGAAACTTCAGCCGCCATGACCGCCTGCTGGCGTTATGAGCTCAGCCGAGGGGAAGGCCCAGCTACGGGCGAGCGTCGGGACTGGAGGGACATGCGTGCGACCTACCGCCTAAGTCAGGAGTGGCGCGCGGCCGGCACCTGGGGCGAAGTCCTGCGCGCCTAGCCGGAGTCGAGGGGGCAAAGTCTGCCCGATCTTGGCGCTGGACCAGCAGCCTGGTGGTAGCCCCGCCTTCCGGTTCGCCTTTTGCGGGAGCCCTGTCTTGGGGCGCATCCCTAGGGGATCGCCTTCGTGCGCCACGAGGCGGCGATGCCGTTGCTGGCAGGGGCGGCGCAGCCCTCTATTTGGAGTGGCCTAGTTGGTCCCTCGGAATGGGTACACGCTTGGACGGAGCGCTGCGGGATCCCCGGGCGGTCAGAGTTTCCAACAAGGCCTGTAGCTCGAGACGCTTCGCGCGCTCCTCGAAGAATAGATTGGTGGTCTCACCGGGGTCCGTTTCCAGGTTGAACAATTGACCTTGCGCTGTCGGCGCCGTCTCGGGTAATGCATACGGCTTCATCATCTTCGACTCATAGTTGTTCCCGCCCGAACCCATATGGGCCAGGTACTTCCAATGGCCCTGCCGTAGTTGAAACTCCCCTCGGAAACTCTGCGTGAGCATGTGCGGCCGCACCGAGACGGCCTCTGGCTGGCTACCAAGCAGGACTGGCAGCATGTCGTAACTATCGACGGCCACGTCGTCCGGAAGGGTGAATCCCACCAAGGATGCGATCGTCGCAAAGATGTCGGTCGTGTTGATCAACTGGGTAGAGACCCGTCCCGCAGGAATACGCCCGGGCCAACGTGCGATGAGGGGCACTCGATGCCCGCCTTCCCATCCATCGCGCTTCATGCCCCGCCATCCGCCCGCGGCGTCGTGCCCGTGGTCCCGCCGCATCCAATCCGTGTGGACGGTCTCGGGGCCGTTGTCCGATGTAAACAGGACCAGTGTATTCTCATCAAGCTCAAGTTCGACCAGCGCATCGAGCAGGCGACCGGTCAGGGTGTCGAGCTCACGGATGAAGTCTCCACGCGGTCCGGCTTCCGTTGCTCCCGTGAACTGTTGCGCTGGCAACACGGGTGCGTGCGATATTTGGGTGGAGAACACCACAAGGAACGGCTCCTCGGGGTGGTCCTGCTTGTGCGCGGTGATGAACTCCAGTGTCTTGTCGTAGAAGAGCAGGTCGGCATCAACGAACTGGTAACCGGGCGACATCCAGCCCTCGTCGTTGTCCCAGCGCCACTTGCCACCGGGATTGGGCAGATCGCTACGCCGGTGTCGCTTGCTGGCCGGCGTCGGCACCATTCCGTTGTGAATATGTACGTACAGCGGGTCGGTTGTGGGGCAGTTGGGCGTGACGAATGACTCGTCAAACCCCCGCGCGTTGGGTCCGTCTTCGAGTGGGGTGCTCTTCTCGTAGTCGATCAGCAAGGCGTTCTTGAATCCGCCACCCAGTCGTTGGCCCTGCGCGTCGTACCACGTCAGCCCGACGTGCCATTTGCCGAAGACGCCGGTGCGGTAGCCCTTTTGCTTGACCATGTCGCCAAGGGTCAGGACCCCCGGAGCCAGGTAGCTCGGCCCACCCGGACCTTCGAAAGCTCCAGAGCCACGCCCGGTGCGGCACACGAGTTGGCCCGAATAGAGGCCATAACGGGAGGGCGAGCAGATAGTCGAAGGGCTATGGGAGTCAACGAAGCGCACCCCCTCTGCCGCCATGCGGTCCAGGCGCGGAGTCTCATAGCCAGCCCCGGGGTTGTAGGACGAGAGATCGCCATAGCCCAAATCGTCGGCGTAGATGATGACCACATTCGGTGGAGCTTGCCCCAGAGCTGACGCGCTCAACATGCCAGCACAAAGGCTCGTGGAAATTCGCTTGATCAATGCGCGGGGCTCCTGGGGCCAAGCGGGGAGGCGAATGCGACGCGCACGATCGTGGCGACGCCCGAAGCACCAGAGGATAGCGCGACTCGCGCGAACGAACGCTGACATTTTGTTCTACGTACACCTCTCCAAGGCGCGGGCCATGGATTCCGGCATTGCCAACTTTAGGGTCAAAAAAATGGCCTGGCAGGGGTGTCCCGCTGCCAGGCCAAGGTTTTTCGACCCGCCGCCACAAGGCGAGGGGCGGTCTTGGGGCTCGGGCGATTAGAGGCTCGAACCCTCTTTGATCTCAGTGAATTCGATCTCGTTCTCGGCAAGTACCTTAGAGATCGCCTCTGCTTCGAGAGTACCTTCAGGAGCGAGGATCTGGATCGAATCCTCGAAGTAGACGTCGAGAGCACCAGTTTTTTCGATCAAGGCCACACGGACCTTGCCAGCCGTAGTGGCTCATGTGACGCCAGCATCGACGAGGTAGATGCTCTTGGCCCGCGGCCGCTCGATCTTGGTGAAGCTCTCGAGCTTCATGCCAACATCCTCAAAAGCGGTTGCGATGTCAGCGTCCTCGACCTTGGCTCCCTTCTGGAGCTGGAACACGGCCCGCGCGCCGCTCATGTGGAGTTGTTCGAAACCGTCCAGAGTGTTCATGGCCGCACGGGCCTTGGCACCTGCGCTTCAGGCACCGCCTGAGGCTTCGACGACGTAGACGACTTCGGATGTTGAGTAACGCACCGAGGCACAGGCCGCGAAAACGGTGGCCACGACGGGGAGGATTCGTTTGAGGTTCATGCTGAAGAGGATAAGGCTGTTCGCCGTGCTTGGGGAGCCCGCGAAGGGATTGAACATGGATCTTGCCGACCCAATCTTGGTTCCCTTTTACGCAAGGGACTCCAGAAAGTTGGAGCCCCGACCATTTCTATGCCCGCGGCTGCCGTTTGTGCTATCAGTTGCGGCGAATCGCGCGCTGGATGCGGACGGGTGCGAGAATCTGCTCGCCATCAGCCGCGAGTTCCTGAATCCGTCGCACCACATCCATGCCTTCAACCACCTGGCCGAAAGCGGCGAAGCCTTGTCCGTCTGGGTTGCGTCGGCCATTGAAGTTGAGTTCGGGCTGATCCCCGATGCAGATGAAGAAGTGGTGCCGGCCTGTGTCAGGATTCCCCCGCGCCATGGAAATCGTTCCATCGAGATGTGCAAGGCCCGTGTCGCGCGTTCGCTCGAGGGGGATCGCTCTCGGGAATTCAGTGGATCGGGACTCGTCCGCTCGCGCTTGCACGACTTCGATCGGATAATCCCGACCCACCTGAGTCTTTGGCGTGACCGCGCGGAAGAACTCCCCGTCGTTGTACAGGCCCTGGTGAACGTAGTGCAGGAAATTGGCGGTCGTCTGCGGCGCATGCACTCCGTCCAGCTCAAGTTCAATCTCTCCCAGCTCGGTTTGGATCAGGACGCGCGCCAGTTCCGGCAGGGCCTCCTCGCGCCACTCGAAGGGCGGAAGATTGGAAAGATCCTCAACGCTGAGGTGTGCGCGGTCGGCAGCTGCGCGCTGCGCTGGTTTCAGGTAACGCCAATCACCATCTCCAAATACCTCCTTGCATAGAGCCGCAAGTTGTGGATCGTACTCGAGCAATTCGATGCGCGTGTCGACGTGGTTGTGAAGCGAATCGTCTTGGCGGTTGTTGTCGAACCAACTTTGCACGGCCTCGGCCCAGTATTCACTGCGGTTTGTCGCCGCATAAGTACCCTGCCAGAGACCGCGCTCCCGCGCCTGCTCGAATGTAGTCGCCAGACGCTCGTCAAAAGTTGGGTCAAGGGAACCCACTCCCTGGCCGTGGATGATGTGGGCGAACTCGTGGATCAAGATGTTCTCTGTGGAGTAAGGGTCTCCCGGATGGCAGAGCAAGTTCTCCTCGGCACAACTCACGGGATTGCCACCCAGGCCACGAGCCCGGCGATCCCAAAACGCGGGGCCTTCATCCGCGAACTTGAGGTGGGCATGCTCCGGCACGTCCGTCGTGTATTCGTCATATGCCATGACCACCAGGTGCACTCCATTGCCAGTTAGCTCTGCCAGCACATCGTTGCGTCCCTGCAGCATGTGCCGGACAATCCACGCCGCCTCGCGCAGGGCGGCGTCGCTCACCCGGGACGAGCCCAATATTGGAAAGCCCGCCACGGCAATGTACTTGGCGTAGAACTCGTCCAATCCTTCCGCCGCCCGAAGCTCATCTGGCACGGGGCCGACGGAATCACCCACTCGGTCACGTTCGCTAGGGGAGGCGCAAGACACGGCGAAGGACAGGGCCAGGCAGCAAGTGAAAAGGCGCATGGGAGGGATCGTATCAGGGGGCTTGGCTGGGTGCGGGATTCGTACCTGCCCCAGGGCCGCAAGCCACTCGGCCTGCTCAACCTCCAATCTGAATCCACCCGAGAACCGCTCTTCCCCGTCTCCGCGCGGGGCGCCCGCCTCGTCAGCGTCGGGGATCGCTCTCCAGTGGAGCGATCTGGCCGCAACCACGGCAACACCTAGCGCGTTGTTCGATTCCGTGTCGGCCCAGGCGCGAGAGAATCCTGGGCAACTGCTAGCGCCCCCCCTAGACTTTGGCGCGGGTTGCTCGATGACTCCTTGCATTTGACCGTTAGGCCCTGCGGCTCGCGTCGACCGCGCGGCCCCGTCGGACCACCCCCCTCCTATCCCTTCCACCCAGGCTAGTCATGGCACGTATCTATCGCGACTTCTCCAAGCTGATCGGCAACACTCCCCTCGTCCGCCTGCCCCGCATGGGAGCTGACCTACCTGCCGAGGTCCTTGTGAAGCTCGAATGCTTCAATCCTTACTCGAGCGTCAAGGACCGCATTGGTCTCTCCATGATCGAGGAGGCCGAACGTGACGGCAGCCTGAAGCCCGGGATGACCATCGTTGAGGCCACGAGTGGCAACACAGGCATCAGCCTGGCCTTCGTCGCTGCGGTCAAGGGCTACAAGATCATCCTCTCGATGCCCGATACCATGACGATCGAGCGCCGCAACCTGCTGAAGGCGCTCGGTGCTCAACTGGAACTCACACCGGGTGCGGATGGAATGAAGGGTGCGCTGGGCCGCGCTGAAGCGATCGCCGGCGATCTCGCTGACTCATGGGAGCCGCACCAATTCGACAACGCATCGAACCCGCGCGTGCATCGGGAGACCACGGGCCCGGAGATTTGGGCCGATACAGACGGTGAGGTCGACATCTTTGTTTCGGGTGTGGGTACGGGCGGTACGATCACTGGCACAAGCCAATTCCTCAAGGCCAAGAACCCCAACGTGCATGTGATCGCCGTGGAGCCCACCGACTCAGCCGTCCTCTCCGGCGGCGACCCCGGTCCGCACAAGATCCAGGGCATTGGCGCAGGCTTCATTCCCGCGATCTATGACGCTGAGGTCGTGGACGAGGTCGTCCAAGTCACCAATGAAGAGTCCATCGAAATGGCACGGCGCCTGACGCGCGAAGAGGGCATGTTCGTCGGGATCTCCTCCGGCGCCATTCTGGCTGCGGCCTTGCGGGTAGCCGCTCGTCCCGAGTTGCAAGGCCAGCGCATCGTGGCCATCGCCCCGGATTTCGGAGAACGCTACCTCTCCAACCCCGTGTACTCGGAACTGTAGCGCGCCAGTGGCTGCCGCAGACGAGTTCACGGTGGCCCAAGCCGGGCTTCTGGAATCCGAGGCGACGGCGCGCTCTCGGGACTCTTGCGAGTCCCTGCCGTCGTTTGCCGCCGCCTCGGCACTGCTCCATGAGGCGCGAGTTCTGCTCTTGCCTCACACCCTGCCCATGGGGGAACGTTCTCGGGCCCAACTTGAGGAACGACTATCGAACTTTATCGTCGCCTTGACGCGCGAAATCGAACTGGCATTGGGCTCCCGAAAATCGGAGGTCGACCCAGATTGCGAACCGAGCGCCTCCGCGCTCGACATCGCCCACACCTTTGTGTCCGCCATCCCAGAGCTGCAGCGGGTGCTGTGGGCCGACGCACAGGCCGCCTACGACGGCGACCCGTCACTCTACTCTCTGCATGAAGCCTTCTTGTGTTACCCCGGCGTGCGCGCGGTCACCGGCTACCGCATCGCACACCTGCTGCACTGCCTTGAGGTCCCCATCCTCCCCAGACTGATTACGGAGCGCGGTCACTCCCTGACTGGAATCGACATCCACCCGGGCGCAGTCATTGGCGAGCGCTTCTTCATCGACCACGGCACGGGTGTCGTGATCGGTGAGACCGCGGTCATCGGTGACAATGTGCGCATGTACCAGGGTGTGACCCTAGGGGCCAAGACCTTTGCCGTGACACCTGAAGGTCGCTTGGTGAAGGGCAACCCACGTCACCCCATCGTTGAAGATGACGTGGTGATCTATTCCGGTGCGAGTGTACTCGGGCGCATCGTCATTGGCCGCGGGGCTGTCATCGGTGGCAATGTCTGGGTGACAAGGGATGTGCCTCCCGGCGCACTTGTGACCCAGGCCGAAGTGCGACAGACGAGTTTCTCCCACGGGGGCGGGATTTAGCCGCGGGGGCTCAGGACTCACCCACGTCGAATCGTTCGCT
>Ga0114934_10000505_pt1 | contig 24876 bp, 19 predicted proteins | sample 4SBtaG_2_FD_99695 | JGI IMG/M metagenome (GOLD analysis project Ga0114934, IMG submission 99695) | Deep subsurface microbial communities from Kolumbo volcano to uncover new lineages of life (NeLLi) - 4SBTROV10_white metaG | ecosystem: Environmental > Aquatic > Marine > Volcanic ...
ACCATAATATACTCTTGAGGGGCTTTAGGTCCGGTTACTTCCCCTTACCTCTTACCCCTTATCCCATATCCCTTACCCCTTTTATAAAGTAACCTAGGTAGGTTCGCACCCATTTCCTTTATAAATACACAGTATTTTGTTCCGGACTTATTTTAGAAGTTTTTCAACAGCCTGTGAAGACCAGACCCTAAAAACACGAAATAATCCAAATACAATGTCCTTTTTACCTTTAACCTTTAACCTTTTTACCATATATGGATTATAGATTGATAAGTTGAAAAAATTTAAAATTTAGAATTTAGAATCTAAAATTATTAAAGGAGAGTGAGTGTATGAAGTAAATTAGAAGGAATAGGTGATGCCTGAAGATACACGGAATTTATACCCATAATATTCATCATTATGAATGCATATAGGAATATACATCTCAAGTGAGACATCTGGTCTCAGCATAGCCTTAACCCCAGGTATGGCCTCAAGCTTATTTCCGTTCTTCCCCCAATCTTCTCCTGCTAATTCAAAGGAAACTGTAGTATCTTCATTTTTTGAAAAATCAGCTCCAAACCTGAATATAGCCTTATCATCATTAAAATAATTCGTATCATCATATCCGGGATTCCCTGTAAATGTATAACCAAGGTTTAAATGAAGATTGGCAAGTCCTGCTTTTGCACTCATTACAGCAAGCATAGTAAAATCTGTCTGACCACTACTATCATTTGCATCAAGTTTTTTATTATTACCTGACGGCATTCTAAATCCTGCTACTAGAGCCATACCAGTTGTGCTTTCTTTATTCAGTGGTATTCTGAATTTTCCGAGTAGAGTTGCATCACCAACAGAAGTTTCTTTCTCATTGCTGGGTTTTAAATATGGTGTATTAAAGTCCCATGAATTGATAGGAATATTGAAACCAACTTCAAAATTATCAACTATTCCCATAGTTGCAGATATTGGAAAGCTAACTATCTCGGCTTTTTCACCTGTTTTAAAGGGTATATTGTCTCCAAAAGATTTTTTTATGCTTTTATATTGAAATTTAGCACCAACCCTATATTTGCCTTTACCAAGTGTATTTGCTGTTATTGTCTCAGACAAACCTGTAAGACCATAAAAGGATGGTGAGAGTATTCCTGGGAAATAATAAATATCGATTTTATCTGGTATTTTCTTTTCTTCAGCTGGAGTGATATCATAAAGGTCACTGTATATCTTATTGGCTTCTTTAAGTGTTTTCTTCTCTTCTCCACTTTCTGGTATTATTCCAGTAGTCTTTTTAGTCCTTCTTGTCTCAAAATAATCCTGTACTGAAGAATATCCATTCTCTTTGAGCTGGTCTTTGACCGAATCCGCTGCAATAAGAGAAATAGGAAATACAAATACTAAGACTAGAAAAAGTATGTATACTATGTAATTTTTAGCCATAATAGTCCTCACAATTATTTAGAGACCTATCGGCAGAAAATGATAAAATATTAATTTCACCTGCAACGATTTTGCATTATAAACAGAGTTTGAGTAATTGTTTTATCTTATGTAAACAATCTGTTGAAAAGCTTTGTTGGCAAATCCAATAATGTTTCTTAAGTCCTAAAATTCAAGGGAGCAGGAAGTAGGGAGATAGGAAGCCGGATTTATTTCAGGAGTTTTTCAACAGCCCGTATAGACTTGGTAGGTTTGGCTATATTGATCTTTATTTCTTTTTTATCAATAAATACAGATATTTTTATCTCTTGGTCTTTTTTTAGTTCAAAAGATGGAAGTTTGAAGTAATTAAAGATATCATTCTTATCCAACCAGAAAATATATTTTCCTCTTTGTAATTTTATTTCGGAAGCAATTTTATTTCCATTTGCAGCAAAGATATAAAAAGAGTTTTTCTTATTATCTTTATTTTCTTTGAAAAATCCTGTAAAAAACCTAAAACCATCTGGTTTATCTTCGATTTTTGTCCTAAGAGAGAGTGCATATTCATCATCCGGGAATTTATTATATAGTTCTGTCTCAGAAGTCTTATATCCAATTTTAGCAAGTTGATATAGAACTTCTCTATATACCGAAGGCTGACTTTCAACATCAAGTTTTAGATAATTATTAGGCCAATTTGTTATATCAACAAGGTCATAGAGTATATTTTTTTTCTTTTCTTTTGGAATATTAGAAATAAGTATAGAACCAAGTGCACTTTTTTCAACTGAAATATACTCATCTTTTGAAAACTCAATAAGATTATTCGATGTAAAAAAATCTTCCTTGATCTTGAGGAGATTTGTAACTACCTTTATATCAATAGAATATTCTCCAGGATTTTTAGTTTCTAATGCTTGATAACACATTCTCAATTGATTTAAAGCCACTCTATAAAGATAATAACTTCTGTATTTAGGAGATTTGAATATCTCCATATATTTTACTGCATTTTCGAAATTTCCCATAAAGAGTGAATACCATGAATATGCCATAATGTATTCTGGAAGCGTATGATCCACATCTAATGATTCTAATCTATTTAAAGCAAGGGAATAATGCCCTGAATAAAAATCAGGATATGTAGATAATATTTCTATTTCATCTGTAGTAAAATAGTGTTGCCCAAAATTGAATTTTTTAAGCGAATCTTCTTTTTCTTCCATATTATTTGCCATATAAAAACAGCATCTTGATTTAAAATAATATTTTTCTCGCTCTTTTTCATCATATCTTGTATATAAAGAATAAATCAATCCACCAAGTAGAAAAAGTTCTCTGCTTTTTTTATCTTTAATAGCTCTATTAAATGATTTTTCAGCATTTTCTAAATTCTCAAGAATTCCCTTTTCTTGATGTTTGCGATTTGATAAAAGCATTGCTTCCCAGAGAAGACTCCATGCCTTAAAATGATTTATCTCTGGAACTAGTTTCAGGGGTGCTTTTTTTAAAGCAGAGGCCAAATCTTTCTGAAAGGAGCGAATACTTCCAATATCGGTTATAGCTTCTCTTCTTGAAAATCCAAGTATAACCTTATTAAGCTTCTGCTCAGGAGTACTTTTTCCCATAGTTATATTACCTCCCTCGAGGCATCCGCTTATAAATGCGAGTAGCATAAAAGAAATAATAAAAAGGAAAAATTTTATCATCGCCTAAGGCTAATTTGAGGAAGGTCTGGATCATTCAAATTGGTCTTAGATATTTCTGGATCTGAAAAGCTGATGAATCCCTCCTTTAACATCTCCTTGACTATTTTTTCTATTTTTCTGAATCTAAAAACTTCTTTTCCCTGTTTGAATCCAAGTTCTACAAATTTATTAGCCTCTATAAAAAACAATGTTTGGACAATCGATGATATCCCTTCAGGCGCATCTCTATTCTTATCTAAATGGAGGTTGACAATATCAATTTTCGGTATTTTATTTGGATCCTTTTTCATGGAAATAGCCATTTGGCGGAGCTGTTCCTGAAGTTCTTTAGAATCATCCCAGTCTTTTGCAAGTATAATAGCAGCATCTAAATCATATTCTATATCACCACTTCCCTTACAATGATACATGGTAGGCCTTTCTCCACTATTGGCTGTATCAAGATTACATCCTTCTTTTGTAAGAGATGATATAGCTATTACCGGGCAGTTTAATTCTAGTGAAAGCCCTTTAAGTCTAGTAGATATTTCTTCAACTTTAAATTTTTCCGAATTGTATTCCTGACCAAGAGGCATCTTTTGAATATAATCGACAAAAATTGCTATATCATCGGTATCAAAATCCTGCATAGCATTATAAGCATGAGCTTTAATGCGCTCTATTGTATCATCTTTTGAACCCTCAACAAGATAAAAATAATCCATATAGCGCTCCATATTACGCCATCCAAGGATAAATCTTTTTTCTAATTCTGGGTCTGTATCAAGTTTTTTTCTTTGAAGAACATCTGGATTTATACGACATTCTTTTGCAAGGAGTCTATATGTAAGATTTTTTCTTGTTTGTTCCCAAGTGTAAAATAATACAGGAATCTTGTTTATTGCAGCAATATTAGTTGCTAGTTCAAGCATTAATGTTGTTTTTCCTCGTCTTGGAGCACCAGCTATTCCATAGAGAAAACCCTTTCTCAATCCTGATAATGCATGGCAGAGATCCTTAAAATCTCCTATATCATGACCTATTATCTTTATTTCCCCACTTTTTTTTCTCTCTTCAACTTCTCGCGCTATAACGATTAACTCATTTTTGATCTTTTGTATATCCTTTTTTACTCTTTCTTTTTGGAGTTCTCTGAAATCCTTTGATTTCTGACTTATAAATTCTATTAATTTCAAGTCCTTATCTTTTCCTTCTCCACGAAGATATTCATGTATAGATTCAGCAGCTTTAAATAGCTCATCTTTTGCATATCTATCCTTTATTATCTCCATGTAAACAAGGATTCTAGAGAATCTTGGTGTATTTCTCTCCATTGTTTCATTATAGTAATTAAGCATCTTTCTGCTATAATCTTCTCTTTCCTTTAATCTTTTGAGGAAAAAATTAGATTCTTGGAGTTTTCCTTTGATATTTGAAGAGGATATATCTTCGAGCTCTTCAAATATTGCAGCTCCTTCCTTTGAGCTGAACATAAACCTGTTCATTCCAAGCTGAATGCATTTATCCAGCACAAATACATCACTCATCATTCCTTTTAGTATGACTTGTTCCATATTTATTGTTTCTTCAACAATGCTATCATTATCTGGATTAATTGCTTCTGATTTTTTAACCTTTGTATCTTTTTCTATAACTTGTTTGATATTCTTATACATTATATCCCGACAAGTATCACATAGTTCTGATTTTTTCCCAGGAACAGGTTTAAAATCTTTTTTACAGTTTTTGCAAATCATCTAAATATTCTCCAAATTGTTTTTCAAAAAAAGGTATAAAGTCCTTTACTATTTCTTTTCTATCATATATATCCTTGCCACAAAGTTCTGACAGAGAAATTGCAGTCTCTCTAAGTTCTTCAGGGAAATCTAATTTTCTATGAGAAACATTTAATCCAATTCCAATTATTATGCCCCTTGTTTCTTGACCAACATTAATACTTTCTATTAGGATACCGGATAATTTTCTATTTTCTGCCATAATATCGTTTGGTGGCTTTACAGTAAGATTAATACCTTTGAAACGTAATTCAAGAAATTCTTTCAATATTTCACCAGTTTTTATTGAAAGCCCTTCCAACTTTGATAAAGAAATATTCGGCCTTAATATCATGGAGAAATATATGCCATTCTTATTATCCGAATACCATTTATTATTGCCTTGCCCTCTCCCTTTTTTTTGACATTCTGAAATTATTATTGTTTTATCAATGTTAGTACCATCAAGTAACATTGATTTTGCAATGTCATTTGTGGAGTCGACTTCCTTATATTCAATAATATTCCAGTCAGTCATTCAATATTTTTTTTGCCTCATTCAGGTTATCCAATATGGGGATTAACTTGGAAAAACTTATTAATTTGAATATTCCGGCAAGATATTCGTTTAAACCACAAATTGCAAGAGAATAGTCACTATTTTCTAATTTCAGTTTTTTCAGAGTGCCAACAATAAAACCAATTCCAGCAGAATCAATATATTCTAGTTCGGACATATCAAATATGACTTTTTCCTTGCCTGAAATATTTTTTTCTACCGAGTCTTTAATTTTCTGAAGATTAAAAATATCTAAATTTCCTTTTAAAAAAACTATGAATATATTATCTTCTTCACTATATCTTATACTGAGTACAGATTCTGTTTTTGGACTCATTATTTCCTCCTATTCAGGAATGTCGCGGGTTCTTTTTTACTTCATTGGCAGCTTGAATGATTGCAGTAACCAAATCAACTTTAAACTGTGAGTTTAATGCTGCTAATCTGCTATATGCTTCTCCCTTATCACTAACAATATATTTGGGAGGAAAGCTATTTAAGACAATAGCACAAATATCAAGCCTGCATCTTTCGCATTGGCATAAATCCTGATTAGCTTTCAGATATTCATCAACCTTTGAAAAAACAAGCTCTTCCATAAAATTTTTCAATAATATCAAAATTATAACCCCGCTAATTATATTTTATTTTTTTCATAAATTTTATTAAGGGCAATCTTTGCTTCTTCTCTTACTCCGCGGCTTTCATCCTTTAAAGCATTTTTAAGACCAGGTATTGCTATTACATCACCTATTTTACCTAAAGCCACACATACAGATTTTCTCACATCCTTACTTCTATCTTTAAGAAGCTCTATAAGATGTGGACAACTTTCTTCACTTTTTATATTTCCAAGTACAATAGCTGAATGTTCACGAAGGAATTTATTTCTATCCTTGAGTGTTTTGATAAGAAGTTTTTCAACAAGTTTATTTTCAATAACAGAAAGGATTTCAGTTGCATTATTTCTAAGGGATTCATCCTCTGCTTTAAGTAGTTTTACAAGTATTGGCACTGCACCGTCTCCAAACCTGCTAATAGCCTCAAATATTTTATTTTTTATCCACATATTTTCATTACCCAAAACCGTAACAAGTGGTTTTACAGCTGATGTATCTCCGATTTTTCCAAGAGCTTCTACTGCTTCTTCTCTAACGCGATTACTTGTATCATCTAAAAGCCTGAAAATACTATCTAATGCTCTTATATCTTTTTTGTCTCCAAGTATTTTTAATGATTTCATACGAACCTTTTCGCTTGAATCGGATATATTTCTTAAAATAATAGGAACAATTCTCTGATCATCAATTTTACCAAGTGCCTCTATTGTTTTTAATCTTATTGATTCTTTAGAATCTCCTAATGTAGTAGTTAAAGGTTCTACTGCCCTAGGATCTTTCAATTCTCCAAGTGTATCTATAATAGTAAGTCTTACTCTCTCATTAGAATCCCTTAATAATTTAACTAATGGATCAAGTGCAAGAGCTGATCCTATCATGCCCAGAGCCTGAACCGCAACTTTTCTAAGCTCTTCATTTGAATCCTTTAATGTTCTTACTAGAGGTTCTATAGCTCTTACATCCTTAAATTCTCCGAGTGTATAAATAATGCTTTCTTTAGCATAATCATCTGCAATATTAAGCTCTTCAAGAAGGATACGAACTATCTTTTGCTCGCCAATCTTTACGAGTGCATCGGCTATATCTTTATATCCAACACCTTCTGTAGGGTGTTTAAGCAATCCTATAAGAACTTCTATAGCTTTGGCATTTCCAAGTTCTCCAAGAGCATAGACAGCCCAGTATTTTGCAATTGATTCCCCTTCTGAAAGTACATCTATTAGTTGATCAACTGCTGCTTCATTGCCATGTCTTCCCAAAAGCTGTGCAGCATTTCTCTGCAATCCACTCAATACCTCTTTTACTGTGATATATACAGAAGGATCATCTATTTTTCTAAGCTCATCAAAATCACCTTCTTTTACTGTATCTTTAAGAATAGAAACAAGTAATCCTGATGCTCTTGAATCTTTTTCTTTAATAAGACATGATGCTATGGTATATCTGAGCCATGCATATGATTCTCTTAATATAAGTAGAATGTTTTTATTTTCTACAAGCTGAGTATCTATAGAAATAAGGGAATCTATAGTGAGTTCTTTCAAATGACCTTCAAGGTTGTCAAGCATTTTGACTAATGGCATTATAGTCCTAATATCACCTGTTTTTGAAAATACTCTTATTATTTTAGATTGGACTTCAGGTTTATTATCATGAATGGCTTGAAGAAGTTTCTCAGTGGCTCTATCTCCAAACTTTACAAGTGAGTTTACTGTTTCTTCGCTAACAATGATATTTTCATCATTTAACTTTTCTATAAGCTTTTCTATTGCTATTTCATCGCTGATATTTCCTAAGGCAATAACAGCTTGCTTTCTAACTTCATCATTCGAATCATCTATAACTTCAAGTAATGCCTCGGTGGCCATTTTATTGCCTATTTTTCCTAGTGCAATAACGGCAAATTCCCTAAGCCTCTCATCTTTATCATCCAGTGCTTTTACAATTGTCTCTGTTGCACTTTCATCAGAAATATCTCCAAGTGCGATAATGGCTTTGTGCTTAAGAGTTTCGCTTATGTTTTCTCCTGTAAGCTTTATAAGTGGTTCGACTGCCCTTGATGTTTTTAATTTTCCAAGGGCTTCACAAGCTGCAAGCCTTACATCATCCTGTATGTCAGATAAGGCTTCTATGAGAGAATCACATGCAAATGGATCAGCTATTTTTCCAAGGGCGATAGCTGCTTCAAGTCTTATTCTTTCATTAAGGTCTTTAAGTAAAAGAGAAATCGAATTAACTACCTCTTTTCTACCTATTTCTCCCAGAGCCCATATAGCAGTACCCTTTACTTCATCAACATCATCACCAAGCATTCCAACAAGTACATCAAGAGCTTGTTCAGCTTTAAGTTTCCCAAGAGCTTCACAGGCTGCACTCCTAACCTCGGATGAAGGATCATCAGCTAGCTTACTTAGAGCTGATACTGCATTTTGACTTCCTATTCTTCCAAGGCTTAATGCCGCAATATATCTAAGATCAGGATTCTGATCTCCGAGAAGAGATATAAGACCATCAAGCGCCCTTTCATCTCCTATTTTACCAAGTGCTTCTGCAGAAACATATATCAAATCATCACTTTCATTATTCAATGCAAGAAGCAAAGGATCTATGGCAGTTTTGCTTCCAACTTTGCCTAAAGCCTTTATTGTCAGGTAACAAATATCTTCATCTTGTTCATTCATAAGTGTTTTAACAAGTGAATCAGCAGCTATAGGATCACCTATATTTCCCAATGCTTCAATAACTGCTTCTTTTATATCGAGGTTTTCTTCATCAAGCATTTCTATTAATTTCTTTACTGCTTGAACTGCTTTTAATTCACCAAGTTTTTGTACTGCAGAGTATTTTTCATCGTCATTTTTTGATTTGGAAAGTTGATTGAGTAATTTTTCTATTTTTTCTTCTTCTGTTTCTACTTCTTCTTCGAGTTCAGGTATTTCTTCATCTGTAACTGATGACTCTTTAGATTTTTTTTCTTCTTCAGCTTTCAGTCTTCTTTTTACTCTCTCTATAACAGGAATATTATTATCTTCATCATGCTCCGCATTATATGATTCATATTGAGTTTCCTTTTCTTTTATTTCCTGCTCATCGTAATAATCAATATGTTCTTTTTCCGTTTCTTCTATAATGGATTCTGGCTCTGCTTCCAATGGCGTTGTTTCTGCTTCCAATGGTTCTGATTCTGATTCCAGTTCATTTTCTTCTTCAAGAGTTGTAGATTTTTCTATAGGTTTTTCTTCAGTATCTTCTATAATATTATCCTCAGTATTTTCTACAAAGGTATCCTCTTTTTTTTCGTATTCCTCTTCATTAGTAACCTCGAAAATATCATTATCTATTGGCTTATCAGAAAAAAGATCTTCATCTTCTGAGAAAATATCTCCTTCATCCTGAGTTGTTATAGAAATTTCTTCTTCTGTTTTTTCTTCTTCTGTTTTTTCTTCGTCAATGGATTCTTCTTTTTTGGGTGGAAGAAGATCTTCATAATCATCGTCAAAAATATTCTCATCTTCTTCGAAGATTTCATCATTATTAGTCTCTATATTTTCCTTGACTTCCAGTTCAACAGGGGCTTCATCATCAAGAGAAAATTCTTCTACCTGTGGAAGTTCGTCAGTATCAGATACTATTGTAGCAAATTCCATTGGATTATCATTATCTTTTGCGACTTCATTTTCTATAGGTTTATCCAACTTTGGTGGGAGAAGGTCTTCGTCTTCTTCAATGGAATCAAAATCTGTTGATTCATCGGAATGAGATTCCTCATTTGTTTCTTCAGAATTATTATCCAATTCAAGACCATCAAATATACTATCATCCGATGAATTATCTTCATTCGTATCATTTGAATCATTTTCTGAAAGAAAATCATCGCCAAAAAGATCATCATTACTATCAAAAAAAGAAGATCTTATTGCTATATCATTTTCATCCTCATCTTTGGATTCTACACTTCCAAGGTCACCTTCTTCAAGACCCAGTTCCTTGAATATATCATCATCAGAACCTGAATTGGATACATTTTCAGAGTCGCCAACATCTAAGTCTATAAAGATATTATCACTATCATTTATAAGGGTATCAAAAGATTCTTTTTTATCATCTAAAGATGGTATTCCTTTATCTTGCTGAACTTTTTTCTTTAGGGCATCAAGGTTTAAAGAGGAAACATCGCTGTTTTCCATTCCAGCTCCACATTTGTTGCAGAACTTGTTATCATCTGTGTTTTCAGCCCCGCAATGCGGACACTTCATCTTATACCTCCTGCGATTTCAGATTTTTTAAAATTTTTATTTAAATAGTTTTTTATATCATCAGCTACGCTCATCGTTAATATTTTTTCTGCTATCTTTTTTACTTCATTAATATCAATTGAACGAACAATATTTTTTAATCTTGGTATAGATGGTGGGCTCACAGATATATTATCTACACCAAGACCAAGTAAAATAGGCATTATAAGAGGATTGGATGCCATTTCACCACAAACAGAGACAGTCTTTCCATTTTTATGAACCCTATCTATTATTTTTTTAAGACTTCTAAAAATAACGGGATGAAAAGGATTATAGCAGTCGGAAATAAAAGAATTATTCCTGTCAACAGCAATAGTAAATTGTAAAAGATCATTAGTTCCTATACTGAAAAAATCAACTTCTTTTGAAAAATCATCTATCATAAATGAAGAGGCTGGTGTCTCAATAAGTACGCCAAGTCTAATATCATCTGAATACTGAAAATCTTTAGAACGGAGTTCTTTTTTAACTAAATTAACTATTTTTTTTATTTCTACTATTTCTTCATATGAACTTATCATAGGAAATAATATTTGGAGTTTGCCATAAATACTTGCACGCAGAAGGGCCCTAAGCTGAGTTTTGAATAAATTTTTATATCTTAGACTGATTCTAATGCCTCTTAAGCCAAGAAAGGGATTATCTTCTTTAATTGATTTAAATTTAAAAAATTGTTTATCTCCACCAAGATCGAATGTCCTTATATTTACCCACTTATCGGGATAAGAATTAAGTATTTTCATATAAATCTGATATTGATATTCCTCAGATGGAAGAGATTTACATTCGGCAAAAATGAATTCGGTTCTATAAAGCCCTATACTATGAGCACCATATTCATGAGCGGTTGTTGCTTCTTCATTGCTTTCTATATTCGCATTAATGATTATCTCTTTACCATCTTTAGTCCGTGATTCTATATTAATATTATTTTCTTTTTCCTCAAATCTTTTAATATAATAATCTTCACGGATATTTTCATATTTTCCCAATTGTTCTTTATCGAAATTAATAAATACTTCTCCTGAAATACCATCAAGTATCAGGTCCTGTCCATGAGTAACTTTTGCACTTATATCCTTAAGTCCCACTATCATAGGAATTTCAAGTGTTTTTGAAAAAATGGCAATATGAGATGTACGCCCGGAAGATTCTATACATATTCCCGATATTTTGCCTTTATCGAATTTTAATAAGTCTGATATTCCGACTTGTTTCCCGACTAGTACTATTTCCTCATCTGAATGAAGTATTCCTGCATGAAATTTTCCTTTAAGAGCGTCTATAACTCTTTCGCCAACATCTTTTATATCTTCAGCTCTATCCCTAAAATACTCTTCTTTCATCTTTTTAAAGAGCTCTATGAATTTGTTCATTACTCTCGCATAACTACTAATAGCATCAAGTTTTTCGACTTTTATTAGGTCAATAACTTCGCCGATGAACAAAGGATCTTCCAAGATCATTACTTGAGCGCTAAGAATATTTTTTGCTTCCTGAGAAAATTCTTTTTCAGCACGCTCTTTCAGGAAAATAAGCTCATTTTTTACAGACTTGACTGCATGCTGAAGTTTATCCAATTCAGAATCTATCTCTTTTTCAGAAATATTCCTTTCTTTTATAATATCATTATTCAATGATTCTACAATGAAAGCTTTTCCTATGCCAATCCCTTCGGATGCTACAATTCCTTTAAGCATTATTCCTCATCAAATTTTTTTTCAAAAAGTCTCAGTATAGCTGAAACTGCCTCACCTTCATCTTCTCCGTGAGCGCGTATATTTATTTTACTACCATTTTCAGCTGCCAACAACATAATATCTATAATACTTTTTGCATTTACCCTTGTACCACTTTTTTCAAGTTCAATAATAGAGCTAAACTTCTGTGCAGTTTCGGCAATAAGTGCTGCTGGCCTTGCATGAAGGCCTGCTTTGTTTCTAATAGTAGTCTCTTTTTTTATCATGCCCTATTTATCCTGAAATTCATTTCAATTTTTTTCTTTTCTCGAGGACTTAATTTAATGATATTCTCCATGAATATCACAATGCCCTGATAAATACGCTGAAGCTGTTCTGGTAACCGGTCAAATAAATAGACTGGTTCTATAAAAATCTTATTTTGCTCAGCAAAGTTAAAAACTATATTTAGCCCTAATAGCTGATCCCATATGGAGATTTCTTTTAATCTTTCTTTTTTCAATTTTCTTTCAAATCCAATTACAGCCTTGCCTTTAGAATCCGAATATTCGATTCTATTCCCAGGAGTATGAGGATAAGACAAACCAACAGGAATACCCGTCCTAAATAAATATGTTATCACTTTATCTTCTTTGTTTTCAAGCAAATAATTAACAAATATATAGTTGTTTGACTTTCTTAAAGAAAGTTTTTTTTGAACACTAAGATAGCCATGTTTATCTTTGAATTCAAAATTGGATATTATACTAATAACATCTCCTTTTTCTTTTAAAAAAGCATTCCCTTTCGATTTTTTTATAAAATAATTTTTTTTGTCATCAATGATTTTTACCTCATCAAAAAGCATTCCTCTGTCTTTATTTTCTTTTATTTCAACCGGATTAGATAATTTCCCAAAACACATATCCCGTATTTTTAAAAGTTCTTTTCTAGGATAATTGATACTGGTCATAGAATATCCACATTCGATATGGTCTAATAACTTTAAAGCAAAAGAATTTTTATCAAAAATCAGATTAAATGGTTTTGATCTTAGAAATATATCTTTCTCTGTTTCTATTATATTAAGTGTTCTCCTACAGGCTTCTTTTTGTATATTCATGCAATCTTTTATAAATCTATGTCTAAGAAAATTATAATTCAATGAAGAGGAGATCCCTGGCCAATCCTGTGTAAACCCATGAAATTCAAGATGTGCAAACAAATCTTTTCTTTCAGACGAATCCAGACAATCTCTAATTTCTTTTAACCTTATAAGTAGCCTTTTCTGTTCTGGAAATATATTATAATAATTTTTTAAAATATCATCTTCAATTTCCATTGTATTGGAAGGAAAATCAGATTCAAAAAATGCATAAAAAGGAAAATTATAAAAAATATCATGAATTAGTTTTTCTTTTATATCAATTTCTTTCAATTTACCTTCTACTAATGGTATTTTTAACTCATTTATTAATCTGAGATTATATTTTTTATTCATCTCACTAATGAATTTTAAAAACCATTCTATTCCTGTTTCGTTAGATAGTATATCCCCGGGGAAGGGTATTATTGAAGTTTTTTTAATAATATCATTATCTAATTTTGTTCTTGATAAAAGTTTTTTCCCTAATAAAATATTAGCATTTAAAACAGGCATTCCTTCACAAATTATATCTTCCTGTTTTGATAAAACAAGCCTTACTATCCTCGAAAAATCATTTTTCAAGGCTATTTGCGATATTTTTTTATCACTAAGAAACTGCGGTATAAAGAATGTTTTGGGAATATAATCGAATTTATCTTTATAATACTCTTTTGAAATAATAACTTGTTTATTTATACTTTCTTCAGGAATGATTGAAAAATCCGGTTCATAAAATGCACCTGCTAAAAACTCTATTATTCCTGAATTAGCAATAGCAAAGAGTCTTTTTAGTAAATTTTGACTAGTGCTATAAAGTTCCTGTATTCTAAAACCATTGAAAAAGAGATTAAGCTTAATTGATGCTGGTAAATTTATAAATGAATTAATAAATCTGTTTATCCCAGCGCTTTTACCCGGATGCATATCAGCTAAAGGCGAATTAAAATATAATAAAATTGATATATCAGTCTTTTCCAATTTTAAGCTCCGCAAGAGCATATGCCCCAAGATGTGCTGATTTATCAAGCAATTCGGCTCTACATATCTTGCATTTCCCTCTAAGCCCAGGGAATGTAAAATCATCTATTCTACTTTTTAATACTGGTAGAAGTATCTCATGACTGAACATAATTCCTCCTCCCAAAGCTATCTTTTCAGGTTCAAAAATACTTATTAAAGATCCAAGTCCTGTCAAAAGATGCTCAATATACTCTTCAATAATTTCGATGGAGAGGGCATCCCCTTTTTTATAATCCTCAAAAAGCTTTTCAGGAAGCTCTTTTTGAGCAGAAATACTTTTAGGAAAATCCCTTTTATTTAATATATATTTTTCTTTAGCAGTTTTTATAAGTCCGCTGGCAGAAGCATAAGCTTCAAGACATCCGTACATACCACATCCACATTTTCGCCCACCCATATTTATTATAATGTGCCCAATTTCAGGAGCTCCACCCATACTACCCCTAAATAATTCTCCATTTATTATTGCTCCGCCTCCTACCCCAGTGCCAAGAGTAATCAGTAAAGAATTAGAGGCCCCTTTGAGGCTTCCGTAATTATACTCTCCTATAGTAGCAAGATTCGCATCATTTTCAAGAAAGACGGGTATATGGAATTCATGCTCAAGTTCATTGCCAAGTGTTACTCCATACCATCCAAGATTAGGAGCATATGAGACTGTATTGTTTTCTATGGTACCGGGGACAGCCACGACTATACAAGATGGCATTATATTATCATCTTTCAATAAATTCCTTATTGTATCTATGAGTTTTCGAATATAAGTGTTACTTTCAGAATATTCAAAGCTTTTATATCTTGATGCACTGATTATCGATGCATTCTTGATAAGGGAAACCCTTGTATTAGTACCTCCAATATCTACTCCTATTATATTCAATGTAAAACTCCTATATAATATTTTATTCAATTTATATACACAATGAATTATTGTCAAATCAAATTTTTATGGAAATACTGGAAAAAATTTTCCACTTTTTTATTTATTGCCGAAATACATCGTTTTTGTGTTTTTCGGGTCTGGTCTTCACAGGCTGTTGAAAAACTTCTGAAACAAGTCCGAAGCAAAATACTGTGTATTTATAAAGAAAATGGGTGCGAACCTACCTAGGTTACTTTATAAAAGGGATAAGGGATAAGGGGTAAGAGGTAAGAGGAAGTAACCGGACCTAAAGCCCCTCAAGAGTATATTATGGTGTTTAAGTATATCGATATATACAAAAGGGCCTGCTAAAATGTGTGAGCCGGGCACCCGTTTTCTATAAATATACAGTTTTTGTGTAGGGCTAAAAAAACATTATCGGATTTGCTGACAGAGTTTTTCAACAGCCTGCTTCCCATTCAAAATTCAAAATCCATAATTTCTTCCCCCTTATCTCTTGTATAAATACACTACATTTGTAAGGAATTTAAATTCATGTTTACAAGCGTTGGCATAATTTTTGCTAATAAAAAAATAAAAAACTTATGGAGGTATTTTAAATGAAAAATAATGTTTTATTAATCTTGACTATGTTTTTATTTATTATCTTTTCCTATTCTTCTCAAGCACAAAATATAGTTGGTTCAAACAAAGTTAAGGATATTTATCAAAAAGTTTCCAAAGCAGTTGTTTATATAGATAGTGTTCAATATATAAGGCAAAAGGTCTATACATTCTCAGATCCTTTTTTTGACAGATTCTTCGGGGATATGTTTGATGATAATCCGGATTTTTTTAGCTCTCCGCATTATAATAATGTAATCCCTAGAAAAGGGCAAGGTTCGGGATTTATCTTTTCCAAAGATGGTTATATATTTACAAATGAACATGTTATAGATAAAGCTGACAAGATTACAGTTACTCTATCCGATGGCTCAAAATATGATGCAAAGGTTGTTGGTAAAGATGAAAACTATGATGTTGCTATACTTAAAATTGATGCAGATAAAGCGCTTCCTGTAATGAAACTTGGAGAATCAAATAATCTTGAAGTTGGAGAATGGGTATTAGCTATTGGTAATCCATTTGGACTGCAACAGACTCTTACAGTTGGAATTATCAGCGCATTGGGAAGAAATCTTCCTATTGGAAGGAATAAAGTTTATTCAGATCTTATTCAGACAGATGCATCCATTAACCCGGGTAATAGTGGTGGGCCTCTTATTAATATGAATGGTGAAGTAATAGGGATTAATTCCGCTATTATACCTTATGGTCAGGGACTTGGATTTGCAATTCCAATCAATACTGCTAAACATGTTTTTAAAGAAATTAAAGAATACGGTAAAGTCAGATATCCTCAGCTTGGAATTTATCTGCAGGAACTTACTGATGACCTTAAAGATTATTTCCATGTCAATAGCGGAGTAATTGTATCTGATGTTATAAAAGGGCAGGCAGCTGATAAAGCAGGTATAAAAAGAGGAGATGTAATAATCAAATATAATGGGAAAAATGTTAGTGATTCCAAAGACCTTATTGGATTTGTAAAATCTGGAGAAATTGGTCAAAAAGTTTTTATTACAATTGTTAGAAACGGTAAAGAACTGGTTAAAGCTGTAACTCTAACTGCAAAAAAAGAAAAAAAACCATCATTTAAAGAAAAAATTAAGAAATATTTTGGTGGTGCTTGGAATAAAACGGATTCTATTCATAAAATCAGAGAAATGCTTGGAATAACAGTAAGAAAACTTGATAAAAATGATAAACAGAAGCTTGGGATTTCAGAGGGAGGTGTAGTTGTATCGAATATAGATAGAAATGGACTTATTGCCAGATATGGACTTTTATCAAGAGGCGATGTCATTCTTCAGGTAAATGGAGAAAAAATATCTTCTCCAGATGAACTATATGATCTTCTTAAAGATGCCAATACTAAAAAAGGTATAGTTTTAGTAGTGTACTCAGGTGGATTTACAAAATATGTCAGCCTAAAAATCAATTAAATAGGAGTAAAATATGACTGAAATTTCATATCTTAATGAACAGGTACAGCAAGAACAGGGAACTATACAATCTCTTTTCAGTGAAATGGGAAGAGTAATTGTCGGGCAAAAGGAACTTATTGAAAAAATGCTTATAGCTCTCATAGCAGATGGTCATATACTTGTAGAAGGTGTACCTGGACTGGCAAAGACTCTTACTGTAAGCACAATGTCAAAATGCCTTTCTCTAGATTTTCGAAGAATACAATTTACACCAGATTTACTTCCAGCAGATATTACCGGAACAATGATATATAATCAAAAAAATGGTGATTTTACCCCAAAAAAAGGCCCTGTTTTTGCCAATCTCGTTCTTGCGGACGAGATAAACAGGGCCCCTGCAAAGGTTCAAAGTGCATTACTGGAATCTATGCAGGAACGCCAGGTTACACTTGGGGAGCATACTTTCAAACTCCCGTCTCCGTTTTTGGTAATGGCTACTCAAAATCCTATAGATCAGGAAGGAACTTATTCTCTTCCTGAAGCACAGGTCGACAGGTTCATGATAAAAGTTATGATAGGATATCCTTCAAAAGATGAAGAAAAAGAAATTATCAATAGGATGTCAGGCTGGAATCCTCCTGAGCCAAAAGCTGTGATTACTACAGAAGATATTTACCGACTTCGCAAGATAATAGATTCTATATATATAGATGAAAAGGTACTGGATTATATTACAGATCTCGTCTTTGCAACTAGAGAACCAGAAAAATATAATTTGAAACTTTCAAAAATGATCAAATATGGTGCGTCTCCAAGAGCTTCATTATTTCTAACAAGAGGGGCTAAATCATATGCTCTTATAAAAGGGAGGGGATTTGTTACTCCTGAAGATGTTAGGAGCATAGGATTTGATGTATTAAGGCATAGGATAATACTTAGTTATGAAGCAGAAGCAGAGGGAATTACTTCGGATAATATTATTCAGACTATATATGATGGAGTTGAAGTACCATAATGAAAAAAGTAGAAGATATCATTTCCAGGATAAATAAAATCGAGATTCGGACAAAAGAACTCGTGAGTGAGAGCTTTCTCGGAAACTATCATAGTAGTTTCAAGGGAAGTGGTATAGAGTTTTCCGAGGTAAAGGACTATCAATTCGGTGATGATGTTCGAACCATAGACTGGAATGTAAGCGCTAGAATGAATGCTCCATATATTAAGAAATTTGTTGAGGAAAGGGAGTTGAGCCTGAATCTAGTCATTGATATTAGCAAAAGCATGGAATACGGTTCGGGAACAGCCTCCAAAAAGGAAACTACGGCCATTATTGCGGGTGTGCTGGCTTTTTCTGCCCTTTCCAACAATGATAAGGTCGGCCTGGTCCTTGTGAGCGATCGGGTCGAATCTTATCTCCCTCCTGCAAAGGGGCCAGAGCAGCTTTTCAGGATATTAAGAGATATACTCTTTTTTGAGCCATATTCTTCAAAAAGCAATATTTCATCCGGAATCGACTTTCTTTCTAGTATTTCTCATCGAAAACAGATAATTTTTGTACTCTCTGATTTTTCAGATTTTATTCCTGGAAAGAACTGGACGATCTCTAAAAAAAAGCATGATATTATACCTATTATTATTGAAGATACCCGTGAACACACACATGCTCCATCTGGAATAATTGATATAGAAGACCCAGAAACAGGGGAATTAAGGACAATAGTACTTTCTAAACATTATAAAAAATGGAAAGAAGAGTATTATAAAAAACAGTATTCTCTATTAAATGAATTCAGAAAGATAGGGCAACAGTTCATAATAATAGATGAACAGACTGATATTATCAAAGCATTGAATAAATTTTTCAGGAGTAAAGGAAAGATATGAAAAGGCTTTTAAGCATACTTTTTGTACTCTTTTTCTTAGTATCACTGCATGCAATGAGCATAACTGGAGAGTTTTCATCAAAAGAGGTGATATTAGGAAAAGAAGTTCAGTTTAAACTTAGAATTAAACATACTAATAAAGAAACCATTCAAAATGCTCCAGAATTTAGAGGTTCACCGGAAGTTTTTATACGCAATATAAAAAGAAATACTTTAAAAGATAAAAATGGTCTAATTGACGAATTTTTATACAAACTTCAATTTTTTAGCACCGGAAATACAACGATATTTCCTATTACAGCAGTGTCAGGGACCAAGGAAGTGACATTGCCAACTATGGAAATATCGGTTTCCGGTGTTATTCCAAAAGGGGATACCAGTGAGATAAAAGATATAAAAAAGCCCTTTGATATAAGTATGAACCCACAAAAAATGATAAGATTTGCCGAGTATGTAATAGCTCTAATACTGATTATATTAATCATATATTATATATACAAAAGATTCTCATTATCAGGAGATAAAAAAGAAAATAATACTTTTTCTAAGCCTTTATTATCACCTTATTCCGAGGCATTAGTATCAATAAAAGATTGCCGACGATTAATTTCATCAGGGCAATTGGAGGATGCTTACTTTTTAATGAGTGCTCTTGTAAGAAGATATTTTGGCAGGCATTTTTCACTTCAACTTCTTGAAAGTACTACAAATGAAGTTTTATCTTTATTAAAAGATGTGCTTGATAAAAAATATTATGAAGAACTTAAAGAACTTCTTATCAAATTCGACCCAATAAAATATACACCTCAAGGAGTTGATAAGGAATCAGCCGAAAAAGACCTTGAATCCCTGAGCATACTATTGAAAAGGTTTAATGACGATATTTCCTTACCATTATCGGGAGATGATAAATGAGATTAGCTAATTGGAAAATTCTTATTTTTCTTATTCCACTTCTTCTTATCGGGTTTTACCTGAAAAAAAGATCAAAAAAATCAGGTATATTATACAATTTAAGAATTGATTATGATGGCCTTTCATCCATATTTTACCGTTATCTTCCAAATGTCTCTCGAATACTTCTTCTTCTCATTATTGCTTTTACTCTTTCGCATCCACAACTTATTAATGTTAAAAAGAGCTTTAATGCAAAGGGAATTAATATAGTACTTGCTGTAGATGTATCAGGATCAATGAAAGCTACAGATTTCTCGCCTAATAGATTCGAGGCTGCCAAAAGTGTTATATCTGATTTTATATCAGGAAGAAATAATGACAGAATTGGACTTACTGTATTTGCAGGAGAAGCTTATAGTGCATGCCCTTTGACTATTGACTATTCTACACTGGAAGGTTTTCTTAATGATATATCACTTGGTGATATAAAAGATGGTACAGCTATTGGAGATGGTCTTGCTGTTTCTATTGCTCATCTTAAAAAGGCTAAAGGAAAAAGTAAAGTAATAGTATTGCTTACAGATGGAGAAAATAATGCGGGTTCTATCTCTCCTGAGCTTGCTGCAAACTGGGCTAAGGAAGATAATATCAAAGTCTATACTATTGGAGTTGGAAGTGTAAATGGCGGTAGAATACCTGTTACAGATCAGTTTGGAAGAGTAATAGGATATTCGATTACAAAGCTTGATGAAGGTCTATTAAAAAAGATTGCTAATACCACAGGTGCGAAATATTTTAGGGCGACTGATGAAAAAAAACTAGCTAATATATATAAGGAAATTGATCATCTCGAAAAAACAAAGGTAAAGGTTAGTAAATACTATGATTACAAAGAAATATTCCCATGGTTTTTATGGGCTGCATTACTATTGTGGCTAATAATATTTATTGAATCAGAAGTATTAATGAGGTTGCCATGAGATTTGAAAATCCACATCTTTTATTATTATTACTATTAATCCCTGTATTCTTGATTATCATGATTTGGAGGCTCCGTAAAAAAAGAGATTTCATGAGGTTTTATGCTGGAGAAATTGATTTTGTTAAGAAAAAAATCAGTTCAGAAAAAATACTTTTTAGAAGAATACTCAGATTTATAGCATTAATATTTATAATTCTTGCTATTTCAGGCCCTCAATGGGGAAAAAGTTCTAATACACTTAAACAAAAAGGAACTGACTTGATATTCGCAGTAGATTTTTCAAGATCTATGCTCTCTAAGGATCTAAAGCCAAATAGATTTACACTCACAAAACATAAAATCAAGGAAATACTTAATAGGCTTATGGTAGATAGAATTGGGCTTATTGGATTTGCAGGTGGGGTTGCAGTACTTTGTCCACTTACTATTGATTTTTCTACAATAAATATGATAATGGATGGGCTCTCCCCGGGAGATATAAGACCCCCAGGAACAAATATATCAGCAGTGGTGGATAAGGCTAAAACACTATTTGAACAAGGCTCAAATGGCTTCAAGAATCTTATAATATTCAGTGATGGCGAGGACCATTCAAATAGACTGGAATCAGTTATAAAAGATGCTGCAAAAGCTGGAATAAGGATATTTGTAATAGTTATGTCTTCACCACAAGGAGCGCCAATACCTGTATTGAATAATAATAGGGATATAGAAGATTTTCAGAAGGATAAAAACGGCAAACTCATACTATCAAGACCTTCTTTAAAAGAACTACAGAATTTAGTAGAAGGCACGGATGGAAGATTATTTATGGCTACTCAGGACAATCAGGACATAAATGCCTTATTAAATGAGATAGGAAAGCTAAAAAAAATGGAATTAAACAGTCGTACTACAATTAGGTATAAAGACAGATATTATTTTCCTTTATGGATAGCATTTATTGCTCTATTTATAGAATTTATGCTTGGAGTGAAGAAAAATGAATGGATATAATATGAACAGATTTCTTATTCTTTTTATGCTATGGTTATTAATATCAGCTTTCAGTTTCCCAAAAATTGAAAGCTGGAATATTTCAAAAGGAAATAGGGAATTTGAAAAGGGGAATTTTGATAGTGCTCTCAAAAACTATCTCCTAGAAGATAAACCAACAGATTTACAGAAATGGCATTTTAATATAGGAGATGTTTTTTATAAAAAAAAGGATTTTAAAAAAGCCCTTGAGAATTTTGAAAAATCACTTTCTAGTAAAAATCCGAAAATAAGGGCCTTTGCTCATTATAATATGGGGAATGCCTATTATGCACAAAAAAAATATGATAAAGCAAAACAAGAATATATCAATGCATTGAAGGAATTGCCAGATGAAAAAGATTTTAGTTATAATCTTCAAAAGGCTTTGGAGAAGATAAAGAAACAGCAGAAAAAGAAAAACAATAAAGACAATAAAAAGCAGAATAAGAAAAATAATAAGAACAAAAAAGATAATAAGAAAAATAAAAATAAAGATAATAAAAAAGATCAGAATAAAAAACAAAACAATGATAATAAGAATAAAAACAATAAAAATGAAAAAAAGGATAAATCGGATAATAAAGAGCAGAAAGAACAAGAACAAAAATTGCCGGAAAAACTTAAACAGGGATATTTAAACAAATTGATGAAAAAAGAATCAGAAATAAAAAAGAATCTTATCGAGAAAAAAGCTAAAATCGAGGGGAGTTATAGTGAAAAGGATTGGTAGTCTTTTATTAATTATATTTACTGTATTTTCGCTTTGTGCTAAAGTAAATGTCACTTTGGAGACAAGTAAAAAGATAGTAAAACTTGGTGATCCTGTACTTGTCCGTGTGAATATAAATGGGAATGAGAATATAAAAGGCATTATCCCGCCATCAGGAAATTCATTCGATATTGTAAAACTTGGAACATCATCAAATGTCTCAATCGTGAATGGCGTAGTTTCCAATAGTTATAGCTATAATTTTCAACTCTATCCTAAAAATAAGGGCTCAGTAATTATACCACCTTTTCGTGTTATTACTTCAAGTGGCACCTATAAGACAAATAAGGTAAGTATCGAGGTTTTATCTAATTTGACATCTAATGACAGCCAAGGTGATGCCATTAATGAAGGGCATAATAGTCCTAACATTTTTTTCAAGATAATACCCCAAAAAAAGCATATTTTTCCAAATGAACCCGTATGTATAAAATATGTGCTTTATACCAAAATACAGTTTACAAATCCCCAGCTTATAAAGGAACCTGATTTTAGTAGTGTTATAAGTGAAGATTTTGAACAAACAGGACAGAAAAAAGCAGTTGATATTGCTGGTCAGCAATACTGGGAAATCGACCTTGGCCATAGGATTATAACTCCTATTAAAACTGGAGAAATTACAATAACTCCAGCTAAACTGAAAGTTCTTATCATTTCTCAAAGAAGACAGAGGGATATATTCAGAAACTTTAATTCGGTATTTGATGATTTCGATAAATTTTTTGATGATGATTTCTTTTCTTCTCCTTTTACAAGAACAGTCCCAAGAATACTTACCAGTAAACCCGTCAAACTTGAAGTTTCTGAACTGCCTGAGGGAAGGCCCGCAGATTATTCAGGATTGATAGGAGATTTCAGAATAGATGCTAAACTTGATAATAATACTGTAAATGCTGGTGATGCTGTAAATCTCACTATATCTCTTGTAGGAAATGGAAATTTGAATGGTTTTCAACTCAAACCATGTTTAGGCCCAGATTTACAGATATTTGACTCGAATTCTAAACTCGAAAAATCCGTAGTAGATAATGTCCTTTATTCAAAGATGGAAGATAAAATAGTAATAATGCCTCAAAAATCAGGAAAATTGACCATACCTTCAATAAAACTTTGCTTTTTTGATCCGGAGAAAAAATCCTATAGACATATTTCTACTGACCCTATTACTCTCCATGTAAAGGGTAGTTTTAAAAAACAAGAATTACTTTCTTCTGCTCCTTCTATCTCTGTGAATGAAAAAAAAGATATCTCCATGATAGAAAGTAATATAGCTTATATACACGAAAATACTGATATTTCAAATTTTAAACATATTTATAACAAAAAAATTTACAAAGCATTAACTCTTTTTATGTTCCTATTACCTTTTTTGACCTTAATATTTAGAATTATATTTGAGAAATATCTTGGAAATGCTGTTTGGATTAGTAAAAAGACTTCTCTTAAAAATACCTTAAAAAAATTGTCTTCAATAGAAAAAAAACTTGATGAAACTATAAATAGTGAAGACTTCCGAAATATACTAGAATGCTTTCAAGATTATTTTGAGAGGGCTTTTGGACTTCCGGTGATTTCAGGTGCATCAGAGCTTGAAAAATATCTTTCACAATCTTCTATCCCAGAAAAAGTCATTAAAGAACTTTCTAACATTTATACCAAGCTTTATCAAGGTGCATATTCTCCTTTGAGTATCAATAAAAAGGAATTTATTGATATTCTGAATAAACTCAAAGCCCTTTTAAAACAAGCTAATAAGTATAAAGACTCGGGGGTGAAACAATGAAAAGATTCTTATTAATATTATTACTAATACAAGGTATTACTATTTTTGCATCTACAAAAAATCTATTAAAAGAAGCAACTACCCTTTATAATACTGGTAAATTCACTGAAAGTGCAGAAAAATTTGAAAAAGTATTAGAAAATATTAAAAATCCGGATATATATTATAATCTCGGGAATGCATATTATAAATCAGGAAAATTAGGACTCGCCATACTCAATTATAAAAGATCACTTAAAATGAGATGGGATGAGGATTGTCAAAAAAATCTTACACTTGCACTTTCACAGACAAAAGATAATATATCAGAAAACATTAATATCTTTGAAAATTGGATATTAAAACAAAATTCAGATAATTGGTTTAAAGCATTTTTGATAATTTTATCAATCTTTTCTTTACTTATTTCAAGAATGATATGGAGAAGAAGATTCAGGATAAT
>Ga0114934_10000506_pt1 | contig 24859 bp, 18 predicted proteins | sample 4SBtaG_2_FD_99695 | JGI IMG/M metagenome (GOLD analysis project Ga0114934, IMG submission 99695) | Deep subsurface microbial communities from Kolumbo volcano to uncover new lineages of life (NeLLi) - 4SBTROV10_white metaG | ecosystem: Environmental > Aquatic > Marine > Volcanic ...
CGTTACAAAGTCAGGCACTCCCATTGCTGCTATTATTATATCTGCATTTTTGGTATAAAATTCAATATTTTTAGTATGGCTATGACAAACAGTAACTGTAGAATTAGCAAATTCGGCTTTTTGTGACATAAGAATAGAAACAGGTCTGCCAACAATATTGCTTCTGCCTAAAACCACAACATTTTTTCCTGATGTCTCGATATTGTATCTTTTAATGAGTTCTATAATTCCTTTTGGTGTTGCCGAAATAAAAGTTGGAAGTCCTATGACCAATTTGCCAAGATTTACAGGATGAAAACCATCAACATCTTTGTCTGGACTAATTGCATTTATAACAGCTTGTTCAGAAATATGCTTTGGCAGTGGAAGTTGAACAATAAAACCATCCAAATCTTCATCATTATTCAAAGCGTTTATTTTGGATAACAATTCAGACTGTGTTATACTTGCGTCTAGCTCAACGTGAGTTGATTTAAAACCAACTTGTTCGCAAGATTTTATTTTATTTTTTACATAAATTTTGCTAGCAGGATCTTCACCTACAATAATTACAGCAAGATGTGGAGGTCTAAAACCTTTTGCTTCATAGTTTTTTACTTCATCTGCCAATTCTTGTTTTATCTGACCTGAAATAAGTTTACCATCTATTAGTTGCATTTTATTTTTTTTTACAAAAATAAAAAACCGTCTTAATAGACGGTTATTATTTATCTTCTTTTTTTATTTTTCTTTGCTTTTTTCTTTGCTCCGGCAGTAGTCATCACCTTCATCATTTTTTTCATCTGCTGAAATTGTTTCAACAAAGCGTTTACTTCCTGAACATTTGTGCCACTACCTTTTGCTATTCTTGCTCTGCGGCTTCCATTCAGAAGGTTTGGATTTTGACGTTCTGCAGGTGTCATTGACTGTATAATTGCTTCTATACTTTTGAAAGAATCATCAGAAATATCAACGTCTTTCATTGCTTTTCCAACTCCGGGAATCATTGAAACAAGGTCTTTGAGATTACCCATTTTTTTTATTTGCTTGATTTGATCAAGAAAATCTTCAAAGTCGAATTGTTGTTTAGCAATTTTCTTTTGTAAACGTTTTGCCTGTTCTTCGTCGTATTGTTCCTGTGCTTTTTCAACAAGGGTTTTGATGTCCCCCATTCCAAGAATTCTGTCGGCCATACGGTCAGGGTAAAAAACTTCTAGAGCTTCCATCTTTTCACCATTGCTGACAAATTTGATTGGTTTCTGAACAACATATTTAATACTCAGTGCAGCACCTCCACGCGTGTCACCGTCAAGTTTTGTTAGAACAACTCCATCAAAATCAAGCACTTTGTTAAACTCAGCAGCTGTATTTACAGCATCCTGACCTGTCATTGAGTCAACAACAAAAAGTATTTCGTGTGGATTAACAGCTTTTTTTATGTTTGAAATTTCTTTCATCATCTGCTCGTCAATAGATAAACGACCAGCTGTATCGATAATAACTATATTATTGCCGTCAATTTTTGCTTTTTTGATAGCACTTTTGGCAATTGCAACAGGATCTTGATTTCCTTCTTCGGTATAAACAGGAACTTCTATTTGTTCTCCCAAAACTTTCAACTGATCTATGGCAGCAGGTCGGTAAACGTCTCCGGCAACAAGCAAAGGATTTTTTCCTTTCTTTGTCTTCAAATATTTTGCTAATTTACCGGAAAAAGTTGTTTTACCAGAACCTTGCAAACCTGCAATAAGAATAATAGAAGGATTGCCGCTAATATTGATGTCTTTAGCTTCCCCTCCCATCAGTAATGCCAATTCGTCGTGAACTATTTTTACCATTAATTGTCCGGGCTGAATTGCATTAATAACGTTTTGTCCTAAAGCTTTTTCTTTTACAGTATTTGTAAAATCTTTGGCAATTTTATAATTAACGTCAGCGTTAACCAAAGCTCTTCTGATTTCTTTAAGGCTTTCAGCAATATTAATTTCAGTTATCTTATTATGACCTTTAAGTATCTTAAAAGACCTTTCTAATCTATCCGATAAATTTTCAAACATAATTTTTTCTTTCTGTTAAAAATGATTGCAAAAATAAAAAATTTTTACTGACTGAAAAACAAACATCTACTTAAAATAAAATTCTTTCTTTATCTATTCTTTTTCTAATACAAGAGAAATTATTATTTCTTGATCAGAATTTGGAAAAACCCAATCTGCAATTAAAACATTATCTTTCAATTCTTTTACATTCAGAAAAGATTCATTTTCATCAACAGAAGTAAAAATAAATTTGCTATTTTCTTTGTCGTATTTCCAAGTATAATTCTCAGAACCGACATTCATTGTTGAATCTGTAAAATTCATTTCAGCCTGATCAAAAGTTTTTTTGTAGTCAGCCTCTATTGTTTCTTTGAATTGTGCTTGCATATCTTCGGGATAGCCCATTTTTTGAGTCATTATTTCCGCAAGTTCGTCTATATTAGCAATATTGTATTCTGAAACTTTCCACTTTCCAACTATTTGTTCATCAACAGATTTTTGACAACCTAAAACAACTATAAATAGTAATGATACGAAATAATAAACATAAAATTTTTTCATTTTTTAATTTTTATGTAAAAGAAAATATTTTTTTTTTAAAATTCAAATTAAAATTATTCTTATAGTATATCAGGTCTTAATCTTTTTGTTCTTTCGAGAGCTTGTTGCATTCTCCATTCTTCTATTTTTGCAAAATTACCGGAGAGCAATATTTCAGGCACCTTCCACCCTTTAAATTCAGCAGGACGAGTATAAACAGGAGGTGCTAGCAGATTGTCCTGAAACGAATCAGTAAGTGCTGATGTTTCATCAGAAATAGAACCGGGAATAAGTCTCACAATGCTGTCAATCATAACTGCGGCTGCCAATTCGCCACCTGTCAATACATAATCGCCGATGGATATTTCTCTTGTAATCAGATGTTCTCTGATTCTATGATCAATACCTTTATAATGACCACATAGAATAATTATGTTTTGTTTCAATGAAAGTTCATTTGCTGTTTTTTGCTTATATTGTTCTCCATCAGGCGATGTGTAAATAATTTCGTCGTAGTTTCGCTCAGATGTCAATTTTTCAATTGCCTTGAAAACAGGTTCTATCATCATCACCATTCCTGCACCGCCTCCGTATTGGTAATCATCTACTTGTCTATATTTGTCTTCTGTAAAATCACGCAAATTGTGAATGTAAATTTCTACAATTTTTTTGTCTTGTGCTCTTTTTATTATCGAATTGTTCAGAGGACTTTCAAGTAATTCAGGGACAACACTGAGGATATCTATACGCATTTGTTCGTTTTATTTTTTGCAAAAATAATAAAACAAACTTAATACCCACTTGGTGGCAATACATCTTGAATTTCTTCTGAATAATAAGTATCAAGTTTCCACCAGCCCAATAGACCAAAAGGAGTTTTTATTAAAAATTTTTGATTGTTTCCTGATTTTTTTGAGGCTACCACTTCTATATTTGAATTTGCAGGTAAATACGCCAATACTTTTGTGCAATTATAATCTGAATACAACTTAATTGCTTTTTTTGTCTTTGTTTTTAGACCAACATAGTAATAAGGCTGTTTTACTTCCATCAACTCTGTTCCTGTAAATTTATATTTTCTGTGATCACCATAAATTTCATTTAAATGTCCCGATGTATAAACAAAGCCATTGCCGGGAATAAAAATTCTATCACCATCCAAATAAAATTTTTCAACATAACCAGAAGATGATTTAGAATAAAAAACAAAACCCGTTTCATCATTAGGACCATCATTAAAGCAAACTAAGTATTCTTGACTCGAAGATGAAAGTTTTGTAAAAATAACAGGAATAATTTCATCTGCATTTATTGATACTCCTCTAGCAGAACGACAAGATGGCTGAGCATAAACGCCGTAACCAAAATCTTTTAGATAGTTAAAATAACTTCTATTTTGCTGAGCAATAGACAAAATAGGTAAAAGGACAAAAAGTAATACTATCTTTTTCATTTTTTCTTTTTTTAGCAAAAATAAAAATTTTGGCAAAAAAAAAATACTTTTGTCAAATAAAAATATTGCAATGAAATATAATTTTGACAAACTAATAAATAGAAAAGGTAGCGGTAGTATTAAATATGACAGAGCAAAAGCTGTTTTTGGAACAGACAATATTTTACCAATGTGGGTGGCAGATATGGATTTTGAGACTGCAGATTTTATTATAGATGCCATAAAAGGAAGAATCGAACATCCTGTATTTGGCTACACAATGAGAAAACCGTCGTTTAATGATTCTTTTATCAATTGGGCACAAAAAAGATATAATTGGAATGTAGAGGAAAAATGGTTGGATTTTAGTCCGGGCGTTGTATCTGCTTTGTCAATGAGTGTTTTGGCAATGACCGAAGAAAATGACAAAATAATTATTCAATCGCCAGTTTATCATCCATTCTACGAAGTAATAGAAGGCAACAACAGGCAAATTTCAATCAACAATCTTGTAAAAAAGGGAGAAAAATATGAAATAGATTTTGACAATCTGCAAAGACTTGTTGATGAGAAGACAAAGATGATGATAATCTCCAATCCTCACAATCCTGTTGGTAGAGTGTGGACAAAAGAAGAATTGACAAAACTTGCTGATTTCATTATAAAAAATGACTTGATACTTGTTTCTGATGATATTCACGCAGATTTTGTTTTCTCAGGATACCACTACACTCCTATTTCCAGCTTATCGGATGAAATTGCCCAACGAACAATCACTGTCTTGTCACCAAGCAAAACATTCAATATTGCGGGATTAAGCACTTCAATCGTAGTAATTCCAAACAAAGAAATAAAAATCAAATATGCTAAAAAATCAGCAGCATTGCATTTATTTTTGGGTAATATTTTTGGAAGTGTTGCATTTGAAAGTGCATATAAAAATGGTGCAGAATGGTTAGATGAATTGCTGAAATACTTAGAAAATAACATAGACATTGTTGTTGATTTCATTAATAACGAAATACCTTCAATTAGAGTTTTTAAGCCTGAAGGGACATTTTTGATTTGGTTAAACTTTGAAAATACAGGCTTATCTCATGAAGAAATCAAAAACAAGCTCATAAATGAGGCAAAACTTGGCTTTAATGATGGTATGGATTTTGGCAAAAATGGAGAATTTCATTTTAGAATGAATATTGCTACTCAAACTGAAGTTGTAAAAGATGCTTTGGAAAGATTGAAGAAAGTTTTTGGCTAAATTATTCTATAAAACTTTCAGGTTTTCCCATATCACGCCAAAAATCGCCTGTATGGTCGAAATATGATATTTTTTGATTTTGAGCTACGCTTAGGTATGTATCAATGATTGAATATTTGCCGTAGTTCATAAAATCAAATATTTTAGGATTTACAAAATGAATTCCGCTAAATGCAAATCCAAATGAATATTTGCAAGATCTTGCAATTCTCTCTTCTGCTGTTATTTCATTTTTCCATTTACAAAGATAATTGGCAGGATTGAAATACAATTTTTTGTTAGATTCGCGATTTTGTACAGCTAATGTTGCTAAAGCATTGTTTTTCAAGTGTTGATTGTACATTTGCAGTATATCGATATTTGAAATAATATCTACATTGTGAATCAAGAAATCGTCATCTTTGAGATATTCGCGAGCTTTGAAAAGACCTCCGCCTGTTTCAAGTAGTTCATCAGTTTCGTCAGATAGAATAATATTAGCATTAAAATTATTATTTTCTACAAGAAAGTTTTTCACCTTATACGAGAAATGATGTACATTAATTACAAATGTATCTATATTGTATTTTTTTAGTTTTTCAATGGTAATTTGCAAAAGAGGTTTGCCTCTGAATGTTACGAGAGCTTTGGGGATGTTATTTGTCAAGGGTTTTAGTCTTGTTCCGAGACCTGCCGCAAAAATAAGTGCTTTCATTTTTTAAGCTCAGTATTATCTATAGGTTCAAATTCAAATGTAATGTTTTTATATAAATTTGAGAATTCCTGTCCAAGTCTTTCGTCATCTTCTGTAATATAAAACCATCTGACTATAAGACTTCCTTTTTTGACGATTTTACTTATTTCATCAAAAACTTTGATAAGTGCCTTTTGAGAAGATGTATTCAAATAAGTGAACTTAATTTCTATTAGCGTGAATAATCTTGGATTTTGGGCATAATTTTTAAACCAATCAACTATGGGTTTAAAAAATTCAGAAGGATATTCAGGATAGCAAGGGCCTTCAAACAAAAATTTCCCTTCTTTTCTATTTAAAATAATTTTAGGTGTATTTTCCGTTTCTTTTTCTTCAAATCTGCTTAAAGAATTATTATTTTTTATCATATCAACTTTTACTGAAAAAAAATCACATTTTTCATTATACTTTACAAAAGAATAATCTAATTTCGTTTTAGATTTAATTCTAATATCAATCAAACCAAGAGATGGTTGATTTTCTTTTTTATTCTTATATTCAAAAAGAGTTTGAAAATGCATTCTGCCAAGTTCTTTGTAAGATTTACTATTAATGTTTGTAAAAATTCTGTCAATGTCTGAAATTTTTGATTTTTCTATAAAATTGCCTGACATAAGAGAGACCTTTTCATTATTATTTGAAATAATAACGGTTGCATATTTCCCTTTATTATTTTTTAATTCCATTTCGTATCCATGTTCAACAACATTTTGCAACATTTCTATTAAAATACTAAAAACAGAATTTTTAATAATTGTTTTTTTTGAAATATTCGACTCTAATAATGAGATGATATAAACTAATTTGTCGTGATTGAACAGTCCTGTAACATTAAAAATTAAATCATTATCAATAAAAATTCTATGAATCTCTTTTATCTTTTCAAGATTTTCAAAAGGTATGACTTCCTTGTCTTTAGAAATAGATGTTTGAAGATAAAAGAAAGAATGAGTATCTGATATTTTTAGAAAATCAAAATTAAGTTTATTGCCAGATTTTCTAGCAATTTCAATAAGTCCAAGCCCAGCTCCTCCTTTTTCTGAAAAAGTTTCGTTGTTTAAAATTGATTTATAGTGTTTTTTCAATTGAACAACAGAAAGTTTATTAATTTCTTCCAGTTTATCTTTTAAACTTTTAATGTCTTCATTTTTTACTAAATTCCCTGTAGTTATAGTAAAGCGGGATTCATACTGTTGGAATACAAAAAAACCTTTATTAAAATCGTCAAAATCATCATTTTGCTCCTGATGTCTGGTGATATTTTGCAAACCTTCAACAAGAATATAAAAAACTCTTTTTTTTATATTAGTAGATGCTTCCTGAGAATTTAAATTTACTTCGGCCAGCGATAAAATACCATCTGTAATAAAATTATCAAATTGTCCTCTAAATACATATTCAATATTTTGTTCTTGCAGTCTATCAAACAAATTATAAATAAAATTGGTATTTGTGGCTTTCTCAATCATACACGCTCAAAAATTGAACAAAAATATTATTTTTTTTTATTTTTGAAAAAATTTTTTTATAATGAGATTCAAAGATAGTGCCAGAAAAAGAATTGAAAACTTAAGAAAACTTTTGCACGATTATAATTATAATTACTATGTTCTCGCCCAACCTAAAGTATCAGATTATGAATATGATATGTTGATGAACGAACTGATTATTCTTGAAAAGGAGAATCCTGAATTCTTTGATCCCAATTCGCCAACACAAAGAGTTGGAGATGACAGAAATCAAAATTTTGTTCAAGCAAAACACACTTTTCCTATGCTTTCTCTTGCCAATATATACAATAAAGAAGAATTGCTGGATTTTGATAATAGAATAAAAAAAATTGAAAATAATAATTATGAATATGTTTGTGAACTGAAATTTGACGGATTATCAATCAGTTTGACATACGAAAACGGAAAACTAACAAAAGCAATAACTCGAGGAGATGGTACTACGGGAGATGTAGTTACTGAAAATGTAAAAACAATCAGATCAATTCCTTTGAATTTGCGAGGAAATGATTATCCTGCATTTTTTGAAATAAGAGGAGAAATTTTAATGCCTTTCAAAACTTTTGAAAACCTAAATAAATCAAGAGAAATCGAAGGTCTCAATCTCTTTGCAAATCCAAGAAATGCAGCTGCAGGTTCACTAAAACTGCAAAGTTCCAAAGAAGTTGCAAGAAGAGGCTTGGATGCTTATTTTTACTATATAATGGCAAATGAATTACCGTCAGATTCTCATTACAATAATTTGCAAAAAGCAAAAAAATGGGGCTTCAAAATTTCTGAACATATTACTTTGGCAAAAAATCTGGAAGAAGTTTTAGCTTTTACCGAAAAATGGGAAAATGAAAAAAACAAACTTCCTTTTGCAATCGACGGAGTTGTTATAAAAGTTGATTCACTAAGCCAACAGGAAAAACTTGGTTATACAGCAAAAGCTCCTCGATGGGCTATTGCATATAAATTCAAACCTGATAGAGCTTTGACAAAACTTATTTCTGTCGATTTTCAAGTTGGAAGAACTGGTGCAATTACCCCCGTTGCCAACGTAGAACCGGTTTCTCTTGCAGGAACAACTGTAAAACGTTCTACTCTTCACAATTATGATTTCATAAAACAGTTAGATTTACATTACAACGATTATGTTTATATTGAAAAAGCAGGAGAAATAATTCCTCAGATTGTGGGAGTAGAGCTTTCTAAAAGAGATAAAAAAAACAAACCTGTTGTTTTTCCGGAATATTGCCCAGTATGCCACACAAAGTTGATTAAAAACGAAACAGAAGCCATCATATATTGTCCAAATTCTGATGCTTGTGAACCCCAAATAAAAGGGAAAATTGAACATTTCATCCATCGAAAAGCGATGAATATAAAAGGTGGCGAAGCTACTGTAGAACAGCTTTTTAAAGCCGGATTGATAAAAAATGTTGCCGATTTGTATGATTTGAAAATAGAGAATATTGCCAAATTGGAAAACTTTGCTCTCAAATCTGCACAAAATCTTATAAAAAGCATCGAAGAATCAAAAAAAGCTCCATTTGCAAAAGTTATTTTCGCTCTTGGGATAAGATATGTAGGCGAAACAGTCTCAAAAATCATTGCCAAAAAATTCAATAATATCGATGAACTGATGGCTGCTGATTTTGAACAATTAGTTGAAATTGATGAGATAGGAGATAAAATTGCAAAGAGCCTGATTGAATATTTTTCAAACGAAAAAAACATTGAATTGATTGAAAGACTAAAAAAACATGGTCTGAATCTGTCTAAAGAAGAAAATTCGGAATCAAATTCACAAATTCTGGCTAATAAAACTTTTGTTGTTACAGGAAATTTTGGAACACCACAACGTAGAAAAGAAATTGAAGAAATGGTGGAGAAATACGGTGGAAAAAAAGTTTCATCCATTAGCAAAAAAACAGACTATATTATTGCTGGAGAAAAAGCAGGAAGTTCAAAACTCGAAAAAGCCAAGGAATTGAACATACCTGTTATTACCGAACAAGATTTTCTGGATATGTTATCATAAATTAACTAAAAAAATTAAATAAAACATCAAATTATTTTATATTGCGAACCAATAATATTATTTAATTAAAAATACAAATATGGCAAAAAAAGAAACCACAAACGGAGCAAGTTTTGGAAAAATTATGCTTGCATCAGCAGCAGGCATAGTTGCTATTGGTTTTATAATCAATATTTTTTCATTTCTATTTTTTATGGGAGTAGCCGCAAAAGCTATGAAAGAAAAAGAAATTCCCGAAAATACAGTTTTAAAAATCAAGTTAGATTATCCTGTTGTAGAACAACAACAAGATGATTTTATGTTTGATTTTGATATTCCTTTTGGAATGAATAACATCCGCAAAGTTGGATTAAACAAGATTTTGGCAGGTATAAAAAAAGCAAAAACTGACAAAAGCATCGAAGGAATTTTCCTTGATATGACAACAATAAGTTGCTCATTAAGCGAACTGGAAGAAATAAGAAATGCCCTCCTTGATTTCAAAACAAGCGGCAAATTCATAATTGCACAGTCAGATTACTATTATGCAAAAAATTACTATTTGGCATCAGTTGCCGACAAAATATATATGACACCAACCGGAACATTTCTCTGGAAAGGATTTAGTGCAGGTGTTTTATATTACAAAAAATTGCTAAAAAAAATCGGAGTTGATCCTATAATAGTCAGACACGGAAAATACAAAAGTGCAGTAGAACCATATCTTTTAGACACTATGAGCAACGCAAACAGAGAACAATTGCAAGCAATGCTCGACAATTATTGGAATAAATATATTGAAACAATTGCAGAAACAAGAGGTTTGGATAAAAATTCATTAAACAATTATGCAGATAATCTATTGCTTAACTCTGATCAAAAAGGGGTAGATTTTGGTTTTATTGATGCACTGAAATTTAGAAATGACGTTATTGATGAAATAAAATCTTTGATTGGAATAAAAAAAGAAAAAAGTTTAAAAACCATTACTCTTGCAAAATACATTTCTACTGTTGAAAAAGAAAATGTATCTCACAAAAAGGACAAAATTGCAATTGTTTATGCAGAAGGGCAGATAATAAGCGGAAAAAGCACAGATGGGAAAATGGGCTCTACAACAATTGCAGAAGCTATACGCAAAGCATCCATGAACAAAGAAGTGAAAGCAATTGTATTGAGAGTAAATTCGCCCGGAGGTAGTGCATTAGCCTCTGAAGTTATATTAAACGAAATTATTCTTGCAAAAAAGAATAAACCTGTAATAGTTTCTATGGGAAAATATGCAGCATCAGGAGGCTATTACATATCTTGTTTTGGCGACAAAATATTTGCTGAACCATACACACTGACAGGCTCAATAGGTGTATTTGGAATGTTTTTCAACATACAGGATTTGATTAATAACAAATTAGGTATTAATTATGAGGTAGTTAAAACAAACCAAAACTCCGATATAGGGAACTTCACTAGACCAATGAATGAGGCACAATTGAATTTCTATACAGCTCAAATTGAGAATATATACAAAGTATTTATTAAGCACGTAGCAGAAGGTAGAAACTTAAATAAAGACTATGTTGATAGTATTGGACAAGGAAGAATATGGTGTGCTGACGATGCATTAAGAATAGGTTTGATTGATGAAATCGGAAGTATAAATGATGCAGTTGAATATGCTGCTAAGACTGCAGGTATATCAGAATATTCTATCAAAGAATACCCCAAAGTAAAATCATATTTTGAAAAATTTATGGAAAATTATGAAATGAGCATTACCCGAAAAAAATTAGGCGTATTTTACGATACTTATAACGAAATCGAAAATTTACAATATATGCAAGGCATACAGGCAATTATACCATACAAATTAGAAATAACAAACTAATTTATTTTCAAATTCCCTATAAACTGTCTGAAAATTTCAGGCAGTTTTTTTTATATATTAAAAATAACAAAAAAATACTTTACACACTTTTCAGGGATAGTATCAAATAAAATCAGACATCTAAATTTATGCCAATAACAGTAATATCATCTGTTTGCTCTTCTTCGGCCTTGAATTCGATAAAATTGTTTAATAATATTTTCTTTTGTTCCTTTAAAGGTGAAAATGCCATGTCATAAATCATCGCTTCAAAATTATTCCTTTTAAACTTTTTGTTGGTTATAGAACTAAACTGGTCAATATAACCGTCTGTTGTAAGAATAATCTCATCAAACTGATTGTAATTAAATTTCACTTGTTTGTAATCAAAATAAGTTGATAAGTAATGTCTATCTGCTTTGAGGCAATATATGCAAAAATTTTCGTCTTTTATAACACAATCAATCATTTTGTTATTGTCACTTTTAAATTCTTGCTGAGTACTTATAAAATAGGCTTTTGAACGTGCACCTGAATATGAAATTTGTTTTTGGGACTTATCTACTGAAATCAACGATATTTCCATATTATCTCTTAGCACATTTTTTGTATCATCAGGATTATAAACAAAAGCTCTGAATTTTTTTGAAATATAATTTATTATTTCGTTATTTTCAACTAACTTTTGCTCATTAAATGCACTTTCAAGAATCGTAACACCTAAAATACTTAAAAAAGCACCAGGCACACCATGTCCAGTACAATCTGCCAATGCAATATAAGCAATATTATTTGCTTGGTAAGTCCAATAAAAGTCGCCCGAAACAATTTCCTTTGGCAAAAACAAAATAAAAAAATCTTCGAAAATACTTGCTAATTTGTTTTTGTCAGACATCAAATTCTCTTGAATTTTATGTGCATATCTAAAGCTTGAAATCAATTCTTCATTTTTATTTTTAAGTTCAAAAGATGTTTCCTTTAATTTTTGATTTGTAGTTATTTCTTCTGTTATATCTTCATCATTACATACAAAACCTATCAACTTTCCAGAATCATTTTTTAGAGGAATTACTATTGAAGATGAAAAATACGATTCACCATTTTTTCTTTTGTTAATTATAACACCTTGCCAAATTTCTCCAGAAAAAATTTTTTTAATCAAATTTTCATATACTTTAGGATTTTCTTTTTCCGAATTAAGAATAGAAGGTGCTTTTCCTAATACTTCTGATGACTTGAAACCTGTAATTTTCTCAAAAGATTTGTTGACGTATGTAATATGTGCATTTTGGTCAAGAATCATAACTGAAACAGGACTTTTTTCTGCAGCAGTATACAATTTTAGAATTTTTTCATTTTGTTCTAATTCCTCAGTAATATCTTCTTTTGTAGCAATAAAATTTGTTATTTTTCCTATAGAATCAATGACAGGAGATATATTATTTCTCTCCCAATATAAATCTCCATTTTTCTTTTTGTTCAATATATTTCCACTCCAATTTTGACCTTTCAACAATGTAGACCACATTTCACTATATAATTTTGGCGAATTTTTTCCCGATTTCATAATTCTGATATTACTTCCTATTAATTCATGCTTTTGATATCCTGTTACTTGGGAATAAAATTTATTTACATAAATTATATTTGCGTCTTTATCTGTAATGACAAGGCCTACAGGAGATTGCTCTATTGATTTATTCAAGAGTTTCAAGAATTTCTCTATTTGCTTTTTCTCATCAATATCAAATATATTTGCATAAAAAACAATTTTATCTCTTATTTTTTCTGATGTTAAAGAGATAATGCCATATTTGTATGTTCCATCTGCAAATTTTATTTCAGCCTCAATTTTTTTTGTTCCTGTTTTTTCTTTTAAAGAATCATAGATAGTATAAAAATCTTCTAAATATTCAGATTTCAAATAATCATCAAAATAAAATTTATTCTTTTTCTTTTTCTCTATTTTTTTGTAAAATGAATTATTTGCATATAGAATATTTGAATATTCGTCCATCTCCAAAAAGACTTCAGGGAATGCATCTAAAATGTGAGTTAATTTTTGTTGTGCCTCTTCTAACTTTTTGTTATTTTCCTTTAAACGCCTATTTAATCTAATATTTTTATAAAAATTTGCCAAAGTTATTATCAACAAAGCCAAAAGTATGAAAAATAGAATCGTTATCCACCGATAAGCTTTCCTTTTTTCTTTTTCTCTTTGCAATAACTGATTGCTCAGATTGTTTATTTCGTTGAGATGCATTATTGTAACATCTTTTCTCCTTGTCTGAAATTTGTATTCCATTTCATAAGCAAAGTAAATTTGTTGCTCGTTTAGAAAGCTATCTTTGAGTGTAATGCATTTTTGCAAATTCTCAAATGCTTCTAAATATTTGTTTTGTTTAACATTGATATCTGAAAGCACTTGGTAATAATCGACTTTGTCTCTTATATCAATATTGTTATTCAAATATGAACTTGCTCTTTTCAAAAATCCAGAAGCATAAAATGGCATTTCTTTATTCAGTTCTGCCAATTTTACATATACTTTAAAAAGATTATTTTTATCATCAAATTCCTCATAATACTCTTTTGATTTGATAAAGTATGAAGTTGCATTGTTTTTCATATTTTTATCCAAATACAGCTCTCCCATATTGAAAAATATATCTGATAATTGCTCATCAAAATTATTATCTACTGCTAATTTTTTTGCAATATTTAAATAATTCAAAGAATTATCTAAATCGTTAATATCTAAGTATAGAGCACCGAGTTTGTTGTATAAAATACATTTTTTTTTCAAATCTTTTATCGAATCTGCATAATTTAATGCTTCCGAATAGTATAAGGCTGCGTCTTCATATAAATGAATTTCAACTGAAATTTGACCTAACAATTCTAATGTAGAAATTTCGTATTTATATTCTTTTATTTTTTCAAAAATTTTCTTTGCATTTATTCCGAAAAATATTGAAGAATCATACATTTTTTTATAGTAGTATATTTGGGCTATATTCAGATATGATTTGGCTTTTCCAATTGTGTCATCTACTATAAGAAAAAAATTGCTCGCTTGTTTATAAATGCCAATAGCTTTGTCAAAATATTTTTTTTCACAAAAAAAAGAAGCTTTTCTGAAATATGATTCAGCTAAAAGTTTTTTGTTGTTTATTTGTTGAGATAGAGATATAGCTTCGTTGTAATAAAATATTGCGCTATCATCGTTTTTTTTGTAAGAATCGGCCAGATCAAACATAATATATATTTTGGCACTATCAATCTGTTCTTTTTTCAACAAATTCTTGAGATTTTCATTATAATTTTCATTTTGAGAAAATAATATTTGTGAAAAAAACAAAAACAATATACTCGTATATATATATTTCATCAAGCCTTAATATATTTTGCTTACAAAAACTTTTTACTCATTCTGTCTATAAATACGTTTTGCTTCCTCTGCATTTTCTTTCATATAAAATGGACCTACTGGCAAAGATTGCTGTTGTAACTGTATATAAAATGCATCACGAAAATCTTTTAAACTTCCTAATGAAACAGATGCGGGAATACGATTAATTACATATATTTTCAATCGAGGCGACTGAACAAAATGTATGTTGAACCAATAAATTGTTGTAGGCATTCCTGTATCAGGCAAAAATTTGATTTTGTCTTCTGAATCTTTATATAGACTTCTTGCCATTGTGGCTTGACTTAATGTCTGAAATGGACCAATAATAACTACTCTTTTGGTCAAATAACGCCATATTTCTTTATCAAATAAATTTTTGTGTCCGTGCCTTATGCGGCTTGTACTTACAATTATGTATTTTAGATCTCTATCTTCAACTTTTACTCTTGCAGGGAACCAATACACTTGAGAATATCCTTTTGAATCGAGTGATTTTGCAGTTTTGTTTAAGTTTAAATTAATTCCAAAAGAAGATAAAAATACTATTCCTATAAGAATAGTAACAACTATGGAAATAAATTTTGCTTTTTTCATTTGAATTGTATTTATAGTTAATATGATAAAATTAAAGCCAAATAATTATACAAAAAAATTTTAAGCTTTTTTGAAAAGCACAAATTTTTTGCCATTTATTTCATACAAATATAGTAAAAAAAAAATAATCAAAATAAATTATCTTTGCAAAGCAATATTGACTTATGAAAAATTTCAAAATACTTTTAAGACTGCTAAGACCATACAGAAAAAATATGTACATCAATATTTTTAGTAAAGCAGTTTCAGTTATTTTCGCTTTGTTTTCCTATACAATGGTAATTCCCTTCCTTAGAATTTTGTTTAATCCCGACAAGCTTGTTTTAAAACCTGTAGAATGGAGTTTTTCAACAAAAGCGTTGCAGCATAATCTTTTTTACTACATAAGTGTTATAATTCAGAAAAATGGTGCTTTGAAAGCTCTTATTTTTGTCAGTTTACTTATTGTTGTTGCTTCTTTGCTAAAAAATGGGTTTCTATATCTTTCAAAATATTATCTTGCACCTATAATGAACGGTGTTGCTCGTGATTATCAGCACAAAATTCTAAAAAAGCTAATTTACCTGCCTCTGTCTTTTTTTTCTGACGAAAGAAAAGGCAATATACTATCCCGTATGACTTCCGATGTCAATGAAGTTAGGCTTTCTGTTCAACATATTATCATTTTTCTTTTTACAGGACCAATTTCAATAATATTTTATCTTACATTTTTAATCTATACTAGTCCTTTACTAACTGTCTTTGTACTTGTTTTACTGCCAATAATGGGAGTAATAATTACAAAAATTTCCAATAAACTCAAAAGTACTGCATATCTGAGCCAACAAGTAAAAGGAGAGATACTGAATACTACAGAAGAATCAATAAGCGGTCTTAGAATCATAAAAGCTTTTAATGCTCAAAAAAAGGTAGAGAGAAATTTTACAAAAATTACCAACAAATATTTCAAGGTAATGAACAAAGTGGAACGAAGTATTTGGCTTGCTAGCCCTCTTAGCGAATTTATGGCTACAATCATAATAATGGCTATTATGTACTTTGGTGGTGTTTTGGTACTTGGCACACACAGCTCTTTGAGTTCAGAAGTTTTTATTGCCTATATTGTAGTTTTTTCGCAGATTATACCTCCTGCCAAAGAAACTATTAATGCTTATTACAGCATTCAAAAAGGATTAGCATCTGTAAAAAGAATTGAAGAAATTATTAAGGCTGAAGACACAATTGTTGAAAAGCCCAATGCCATAAGAATAAATTCATTTCAGAAAGACATAGTATTTAAAAATGTAAATTTCTTTTACAATGATTATGAAAAACAAATTCTGAAAAACATCAATTTACAAATAAAAAAAGGAGAAACTATTGCATTAGTTGGAGAATCAGGAGCAGGAAAATCTACAATTGCTGACCTTTTGCCTAGATTTTATGATGTTAGCAGCGGAAATATAACTATTGACAATATTGCGATTAAGGATTTAAAAATAAAAGACCTTAGAAATCTTTTTGGCATTGTTTCACAAAACCCAATTTTATTTAATGATACAATAGAAAATAACATAGCTTTTGGTGTTGAAAATTATACACAAGAAGAACTAATAAATGCTGCAAAAGCTGCTAATGCCTATGACTTTATTATGGAAAAAGCTGATGGCTTCAAAACTAATATAGGTGAAAGCGGTGGTAAACTTTCAGGTGGTCAGCGTCAGAGAATTAGTCTTGCTCGTGCTATTTTAAAAAACCCTGAAATACTTATTCTTGACGAAGCAACATCATCTCTCGATACTGAGTCTGAAAAACTTGTTCAGGATGCTCTAGATAGAATTATGCAAAACAGAACTGCCATTGTAATTGCACACCGTTTGTCAACCGTAAAAAATGCAGACAAAATTTATGTAATGCAAGAAGGTGAAATCATTGAACAAGGTAAACATAATGAGCTAATAGAACAAAACGGTCTGTATAAAAAACTTGTAGATTTGCAAATGATCTAATTTATTTTAGCTTGAAAAATAATTATTATTTGCTCCCTCTAAATGTAGCATTTACTGGTTGAATTTAAGGAATAAAAAAAGATTGTTAAAAAAAAGCTGCTTGATCGTTCTCAAACAGCCTTTTTTTGTTATTGTATTGGTGGTGGCGGTGGCACATCATCTGTTGGTTGAGGCGGCACTTCGTCTGACGGAGAAGGCGGCACATTATCGGTTGGTTGAGGTGGAACCTCGTCAGTTGACTGAGATACTGGTTGAGCTGTATTTCCTGTTTGTACTAATGAAAGTATATTTTCCATATACTCATAAAATTTAGCAAAATCATCATAAAACTGTTTTAAAATTTCATCTGATAATGGTTTTTTCAAGGGTAAATTGAACAAATCGCGACGCAAATCAATACCTGCAATTATTTTTTCGTCTCTGAAACCGACATAAACATTGCTCATACTTTCCATTCCAGTCAAATAATTTCTGAATTGTGGGGTCAACGTATTTCTTATGAAATTTTCGTCTTTTGACCAAACTACAAAATATTTTTCAAATTCAGGATCTTCTTTAAAGTAAATATTTTTTTGATTTAGTCTCGATATATCGGCTTTTTGCATTAGTTTGCCTATTCCTCCAAGAGCTTTTTCCACTTTATCCGGCAAAATACTTGTGTATGGATAATTATTAGAAGTATTTACAAAACCTAATGGACCCTGAAAAACTGTTACCGAAGTTGATGTGTTACTAGTACCACTGCTTTTCTTACGGGACATCCTTACGTCACCCATTACGAATGGCTGTCCATTTATACTACCTGAAATAACATCTTCAGAAGTGATAGAAACTCCTTTTAAAAATCCTGATTTTATAGCACTTCTTCTTAGTTCATTTCCTTTTGTTGTATCGCCGAATACAAAATCCATATTTAACTTGCTGAAGAAATTGTTCATAATTTTTGACTTGAGTTGATTTTTGGCTCTCGAACTAACAATTGCATAATAAACTATAGCAACTATAACACCTACTATAATTACAGCAATTGCAGCTCCTGCTGATATAAAAAAAAGTATCAATCCAACTACTATAGATACAATACCGATAATTTGTGCTGGCAATGACTTCTTTTTTCTTAATTGCAAAGCTTTTTGCCTTTCGTTTTCAAGAGAATTGAAATCAATTCCCATACTTTTTAATTCTTGATAAGTCTTCATTTTTTTTTTGAAATTTATAAATAAACGATGTTTTATCCAAATTTTTTATCAAATTTAAAATAAAAAAAAGCTTGTATCTGTATTTAATACAAGCCTTTTTTATATTAATTAAAAATTTATTTTTCTAATATTCACCTTCTCCCATATAATCAACACTGTTGGTTTCGCCTGTATTTCCGCCTCTTCTATCTTCTTTGTAGTTTCTAAGTCGGTATGTCAATGTAAATCCTATGAATGGATTAACTGCTGCAAATTCATTAGTTGTATATAAATCTGGGGTTTGATTAACAAACTTAAATCTCATTGTTCCCAATAAATCTCTTGCCTGAATTGAAAGAGAAAGTTTCTTTTTGAAAAATGATTGACGAATACCTGCAAAGGTGACAAACATTGATTCTCGCGTGCCTTGAGAAGAAACGGAGGGTGCATTATAAAAACCTCCGATTTGAACACCTGTGCCTGTTGGTAACATTGTCATCAACATTACTCTTGCATTCCACGTTAATGTTTTATTGTCGACAGGTGTTCCGTCTAATGTTCCTGTAATTCTGTAATGGTATAGATTTCCTGAAATATTAGCCATCAACATTTTGAATAAAACAAAATTAGTAGAAATTTCTGTTCCCAAAGAATAATCCTTATTCAAATTAGCAGATGTAAAATACATAACATTATCAACCATCTGCTGAATTCTGTCAATTTTTCCTTCTGTAACTCTGTAATATGTTTCTATGCTAATATTATTTTTACCAAATGATTTTATATAATTCAGTTCATAAGAATTTGCATATTCAGGGGCAAGCTCAGGATTTCCTATTCTTACAGTATATTGATTGAAATATCTTGGGAATGGATTGAGGTCCCAACCACGAGGACGATTAATTCTACGGCTATAACTTAATTGCAATTGCTGATCTGCCGGTAATTTTTTTGACAAATGAACTGTTGGAAAGAAATCCCATCTGTTCAATGGATAATTTGTTTCAGTTACTTCTTCGGTAATAAGTCGATTGGTATTTTCAACTCTCAGACCAAGTTCATAATCAAATAATTTGAAACTGCTACTGCTAAAAGTAATATATCCTGCGTGTATTCCTCTGTACATCATCATATTATTGTATGTTGAGCTGTCCATTATCCAATTATCAGTAGCAAAATTGTAATTATCCTGCTGATAAGTACCTCCAACGACAAAGTATCTGTAAACATATCCAGCTTCAATTTTATTTTTTTCGTTGATAGGCAATTCATAATCTACCTCAAAACGATATTTGCTTCTCTGTTTGTTTTCAATTATTCTATATTCATAAATATTTTCATTTGTTGGTTCATAAGTATTGTCTGTTGTATCATTTATATTTACATTTTCTCCATTTGGTGTAAAATACGAATATTGTAAAAATGACCTGATTTTGTGACCTTTATCATTGAAAAGATGAGTAAAATCAATCGATGCATCGTAAGTAATACCTTGAGTCACAGATTTAGTTTCGTTGTAAAAATACTCATCTATATTTGGGCTGTATTCCCACAAATGTTGATTTGAATAACCTGTGCTGGCAAACTGTCTTCTTCCAAGGTTTCCTTCTAATGTCAATGAATTTTTAGGATTGATATCATAACGAAATCCAATTTTTCCATTTATTCCTTGATGTCCCCAAGCAGTCTGACCATTCATTTGCATAAAAGAAGTATCATTGTCATAATATGCTTCGCGATATTGTGTCATTTGCATCGGATGTATTCTTTGATGAATATCAAACTCTGTAAAAAAATTTACTTTTTTTGTTTTGTAATTTAACAAAACAGTTCCTTTGTAGCCAAGATACAGGTCTGCTCCAACTTCAAATTTGCCACTTAGACCTAAATCTCCAAGATTTTTTGTAATAATGTTAATAATACCTGCATCACCGTCGGGGTCATATTTTGCTGATGGATTTGTAATTAGTTCAATATGGTCAATATTGCTCACTGGTATTTGTTTTAATGCTTCGTTTGGGTCAAGGATAGTAGGTTTTCCGTTAATCATTACAATAAAGTTGCTACTACCTCTGATAGTAACATCTCCATTTACATCAACGTTTACTGAAGGAACATTTCTTAGCGCATCAGTTGCATCTCCGCCTTGAGACATCAAATCCCGAGATACATTTATTACTTTTTTGTCAATTTTATACTGAACAGTATTTGCTTGCCCCTGTACAACAACCTCACCTATATTTACATCGTCCATATCAAGATTTACGTTGCCTATTCTCACAAAACGATTTGCTTTGGAAACTTCAATATTCTTAATAATTTTATTTTTGAAGCCTAAAACCTTAAATTCCAAGTCATAATTTCCATAAGGAACATCTGAAAGCATAAATTTTCCCTCTGCATCTGAGGCTACTGCATTTACTACTGTTGTGTCATCTGTTTTGTAAAGAAAAACATTGGCATATTCTATAGGTTGTTTTGCATTATCTGATATTTTCCCAACAATCAAGCCTGTATTTGGCTTCAGTGCAGGCTGAGAAAAGACTGGAATAAAAAATATTACAGCCAAAATTAAAATCGTTAGTTTTTTCATTTATTTAAATTTATTTATTGTTTACAAAAAGGTGGAATTTCTCTTGTCTTTCTAAAATCAAGATAAATTTTCTGATATTTTTTTTGTTGTTCTTGGTCTAAAATTTCTTTTACATTGAAATAATATTTGATGGAATTTTGTTTGATTCGTATATGAAAACTACCAATTCGCTCAATATAATTTTCAATTTCTTTTTCATCTGGATTTGCAGAAGTAATTATTTGGTCGATTTTCTGGTCATAATACCTAATACTGTCAAGAAAAACTCTTGTCTGTTCAAAAAATTGATGACGAAACTGCTGGTATTGTATTATTTGTTGATTATTCAAATCAAGTTCTTCTAATATTCTCTTATTCAAATTCATTGTTTTATCACGATGCATAAAATTGCTTCTCGATGGATGCCCTGGCATATAGGAATTGTGATGTAGCAAATTTGGCATAAAGAAAAATAAGAAAGATGCAATATTGAATAAAATAATAAATACTAATGTCCAAGATAATATTCTAATTTTTTTATTAAGTTCCATATTTTTTACATCATTGATTTTCAACATAATAATAACTTGTATAGTCAAGCTCTTCTATAACATACTGATCAAAATTGTCTTTTGAAACGTATTCTACTTGATTTTTTAATTCATTGGTGTAATAAAAATCAGCTGTCAATTTTCCTAAAATTATAGCAAAAAACATAAATATAGCAATCAAAACAGGTGACAATACTTTTTTGAGTTTGTATTTTTTTTCAGTAGCAGGTAATTTTGCTAAAATCCGTGTTGCAATAAAATCATTTGGACGAATATCCCTGTCTGCTTCAATTTGTGAGAGTATTTGTTTCAAAAACTCATATTTTGCATTGCATTGTTCACATTCATTCAAATGCTTTTGAATTTCAAGTGTTTCATCAAGCGGCAATTTATCGTCAATATAAAAAATTAATTTCTTATTTACATTTTTACATTCCATTAGTCTAAATTTTTATAAACCTGTAATAATTTTTTTTGCAAATTTTCTTTTGCTCTAAAAAGTAATGATTCTACAGTTTGCAAACTAACTTCCATAATATCAGCTACTTCACGATATGATAATTTTTCGTATTTGTTCAGAACAAAAGCAATTTTTTGCCTTCTGGGTAAAGAATCTATTGCTATCTTCAGCGATTCTTTAACATATTCATTGTGCTTTTTAGTTTCCACTTCAGGCTGCTGATACATTTTATTGTCAAAATAGCCATCATTATCTTCATTACTGTCTAATCTCGGAAATTTCGAGAAAGCATTCATCAGTTTATTTTTTCTAATTTTATTCAAAGCCATATTTGTTGCAACACGATACATCCACGTAGAAAACTTTGCTTTCAGTTCAAAATCTTTTTTTATTTCCCAAAATTTTAAAAACACATCTTGCACAACATCTTCTGCAATTTCTTTATCTTGCACAATTCCAAACGCAATATTAAAACAATGGGCTTTGTATCTATCTATCAATAATCTAAATGCGCTTTCACTCCCACTTTTTATTTCATTTATTAATTCAGCGTCGTGCACTAATATCTATGTTTTTAATTTTAACACGCTAAGAAAATAAAACTTGCGGTTATTTTTATTTTTAATAATAACGAATATTTTTTTTAATTTTGTAGGCATAAAATAAAATTTTAAAAAAATTGAAGAAAAAAATTCCAAAATATTATATTTTTAGAATACTATTAGTAGCTATTTTTTTTCAAATTTCACTTATACTACCACCGCTTTTATTTTCAATACTAAATATTGGGCCGGCTCAAAATGGTTTATTAAGCACAAATTATTTCAATGAATTTAATATTAATTTTCAAAAAATTGGAATAGGAATTATTTACATTTCAGGGCTAATAATATATATAGCATACAATCTACCATTCAGAATTTTTTTAAGACGACTAAAAAAAGGTAAAAATACTGCAGATTGGATAAAAAAATTTACAAAGAAAAATATTCAATACACAGCCATTGTCAATTCTGGGATTTATTTACTTACAGGCTTAATAATCACAATATTACGCATAAACGAGCTAAGAGATTTGAAAGAAATAAGTAATGCATTTTATATTGCATCAAAACAAATCAATTACATTACGCTTATTGTTACAATACTCATAAGTATGATGATTTTTATTTGGCAATTGACGAGGGTAAGAATTTATTATCTTGATTATTTTTATCCAGAAGATGATTTAAAAACAACAAAAAATATAGTTCACAAGACAAGTTTACGTATGAATCTGCTATTGTCAAATGTGATAACAACATTTTTACCAATAATCATCATATTATTTTATATTTTTCTCAATATCAATCAGGTAAATGATATTGTAAAAATAGAATCAATGACAGAACAGCAAGCTCAAATTTATTTTGGCAAATATTATGATGTGTATCAAAAAATAATTTCAAATCCACAATATAGTGCAGATACAAAGAATAAAGTCAAACAATTTATAGACAAAGCATTCGGAAGATATTATAATTCTTTCAGTACAACATTTATGATTACAGGTGTTTTTATGAGCATTTTAAGTATATTTTTCTACATCGTATTCATCACAAAACTGAATGCCAAACTTATAGTAGTGCCAATCAGAGATTTAATGTATAATGTAAAAAAAACTGCCAAAGGAGAATTTGGCTCATATACTATAGTGAGGGCAAAAAATGAAGTAGGTGTTCTTACAGAATCTTATAATATTATGTCGGAGCAACTAAAAAAATATTTTGATGAATTGAAAGACCTAAATAAAAATCTTGAACAAAAAGTTATTGAACGCACCGCCTTTATTGAAAAACAAAAAGAAGAAATAGAATCACAAAGAGATGAAGTGATTAAGCAGAGAAATTTTATTAAAGAACAAAACATACAAATTACAGATAGCATACAATATGCAAAAAATATTCAAAAATCAATTATTCCAAGCATTTCAAAAATAGATTCTATTCTGGAATCATATTTTTTAATTTTTATCCCCAAAGATATTCTTTCAGGAGATTTTTACTGGATAAAACAAAAATCGGAAGAAACAATAATAATTGGCGCCGACTGTACAGGTCACGGAGTTCCGGGAGCAATGATGAGTATATTAGGCATAAGTAGTATCAATGAAATAATAAATTCAGGTAATTACAAAAATACTGCAGATATTCTAAATCAGCTAAGAACCAAAATAATTGAGGCATTAAAAACAGAAGGAAAAGAGCAATCTGCACAGGACGGAATGGATTTATCACTAATTATTTTAAACAAAGATAAAAAGACCCTTCAATTTTCAGGTGCCAACAATTCATTGTTTATAACAAGTAAGCATCAAATCACAACAAAAGAAGATATAATTAGAATTAGTCAAAAAGAAAACAAAGAAGCAAAATTATATGAAATAAGAGCAGACAGAATGCCTGTAGGTTCGTATGTTAAAGAGGATACGCCCTTTTCTTATCACAATATAAAATTAAACAAAGGAGACAGAATATATATTTATTCAGACGGATTTCCAGATTTGTTCAATTTCAGTAAACATCAAAAATACAGTAAAAAACGGTTTAAAGACCTTCTGCTTTCAACATATTTATTGCCTATAGAACAACAAAAAGAAGAAATAATGAAAGAATATAAAAACTGGCTTGATGATTATCAAATAGATGATATTCTAATATGGGGAATAGCGATTTAACATAAAAACTCATCAAATCTTAAA